>Ga0208019_1000696_pt1 | contig 18203 bp, 20 predicted proteins | sample CB_VirMetaG_5_FD_184540 | JGI IMG/M metagenome (GOLD analysis project Ga0208019, IMG submission 184540) | Freshwater to marine saline gradient viral communities from Chesapeake Bay - CB_1508_1D Viral MetaG (SPAdes) (version 4) | ecosystem: Environmental > Aquatic > Marine > Coastal | place: USA...
TGTTCTCCACCCTTCACCCGACCATGTATGACGGCAACCAGTCCAACGAACTGGCAACTCCGGCTGACCTTTCCGAAGCCTCTCTGGAAGACTTGCTTATCCAGATTGGTAACGCCAAGGACGACCGTGGCTTCCAGATCAAACTGATGCCTCGTAAACTGGTTATTCCGGTTGCCGAGAGCTTCAACGCCGAACGCATCTTGAAGTCCACGCTTCAAAATGACACGGCAAACAACGCGACCAACGCGCTTCGTTCAAAAGGAATGCTGCCGGAAGGTTATGTGGTAAACCACTACCTCACCGACACCGACGCATTCTTCATTCTGAATGACGTTCCGAGCGGCACGGGCTTGATTTTCCAAGAACGTATGGCTCTGGAGTTTGAGCGTGACAACGACTTCAACACGAAGAATGCTCTGGCCTCTGCGGTCGAGCGTTACAAGTTTGACTTCGTTGATTGGCGCGCTGCCTACGCATCTGCGGGTGCTGGTTAGCGATAGCGGTGGGGGCTTCGGCCCCCGCCCAACCTATTGGAGTTAAATATGGCCAAGGCTTGTATTCGGTGTGGGTGCAAGCTTCCGCTTACGGATTTTTACAAAAAGGCGTCAGCAAAGGATGGGTTATCCACGTGGTGCAAATCTTGCTGCAAAGAAGCGTCAGCCGACCAGCGCCGCCGTCTAAAGGCGTCTGGCCAATATAAAGCCGTTTCAAAAGCGTATCGTGACCGGCACAGGGCGAAGCCCGGTAATGCCGAAAAGCGCCGCCAAGAGCACCAAAAAAACTATGCGAAAAACAGGGCTAAGATTTTGGCTCAAAACCGTGCCTATGAAATCGCAAACAGAGGCGCTGCAACAGGAAGGCAGCGCAAAAGAAAAGAGCGCTTTGTGTCTTGGGCGGACGGAAACCAGATCGAAAAAATATACGGTTTAGCCGCCTTGGCCACAGCGTCAAGCGGCGTCGCCCATCACGTTGACCACAAGATACCGCTGTGCGGGAAGCACGTTTCTGGCCTACACGTAGAAGGCAACCTCCAAATACTAACTTGGTGGGAAAATTTAGAAAAGCACAACAAACACGAGGCTAATTATGTCTAAGGCTACAAATCTACCATTTGGTATTCGCGGGCCGCTTCTGAACAGTTCAGGCGCGCAACCGGCGAATATCGGTCAGTTGGCGGGAACGCTGACTGGAACGGTTGACGGCACTCTTGCTGATGTCGCTGACATTGCTCTCTCCACGTCCAACACCTACACGGACGCGGCAGTCAATACAGCGGTCAATGCGGCTATTTTGTCGGTTAACCTCCAACTCAAGGAACTGCAAACCAAGGTAAATGCCTTGGAGCAGGCTCTGGAAGACGCGCAGGTAACTGCGTAACTAGCGGGGGCTCCGGCCCCCGTTTCTTTCTTTTCAGGAGGTCATAAATGGCCGATGCAGTAACCTCGCAAACCTTGCTTGACAGCGCTCGTAATGCCGTCATGAAGTTTACCAATATCTCGGATGGGACCGGCGAAAGCGCGGTTACGAAAGTTACCGCCGCCAACCTTAGCGGTGCGCCTTCCACTGTCCGTATCAACAAAATGACCGTGGCTACGTTTGGCATGGGCGTTGACGTTCTCTGGGATGCAACAACCGATGTGCTTGCCATTCACGTTCCTGCCGACACTGTAGAAGAGTTCGACTTTTCCAGTTTTGGCGGAATCCAGAACAACGCAGGCTCCGGCGTTACGGGCGACATCAAATTCACAACCGTTGGCCACTCGGCGGCAGACAGATACACAATTATTCTTGAACTGGTGAAGTAGGATGGGCGCGGCCTACCTACAGCCCTACCTCGAAAACGCAGCGACCCCCAAAACCGCTTTTGGTGAGGGGGTTGTTGCAGAGAACTATCCGTTCATTCAGGCGGCTTTTAATTACAATTTCTTGCCGTCCAACTTCCGCGCGTTTACCGCAACGGGAGGCTCTACGACAGTCGCGGGCGGTATGGCGCAGGTATCAACCGGCACGTCTGTTGGCGGGTATGGCGCTATCCAGTCTTTCCGATCCCTTAACTACAAGCCGGGCGAGGGTGGGCTTGCAAGGTTCACGGCAATCTTCAATTCCGGCGTTGCCCTGACGTGGCAGGGCGCGGGCCTTATCTCCATTGGCAATGAGTTGTCGTTCGGATACAACGGCACAGAGTTTGGTATCTGGCATCGGTATGACGGTCTTGCCGAAGTGCAGACCATAACCGTTACGGGCGGCTCTGGCGGCTCTACAGACTTGACACTGACATTGAACAGTGTGGCCTATACAATCCCGTTGACAAGCGGCTCTACGTCACACAACGCCTACGAGATTGCAAATTGGCTTAACGACTCTGCAAACCAGACTATCTGGAAGGCGGATAATGTAGGCGCTACGGTGATTGTGGCCGCCCAATCAGACGGGGCCAAGGCCGGGACATATTCGTTCTCGCATGGGTCGGCAACAGGCTCTATTGCTCAAGACACCGCAGGCGTAACCAAGACTTCTGACTTTGTGGCGCAGTCAAGCTGGAATGGCGACAAGTTTGACGGGACGGGCGCAAGCGGTGTCACTATCGACACAACGAAGGGCAATGTATATCAGATTGAATACCAATACCTTGGGTTTGGTAACATCCACTTTTTGATTGAAGACCCGAATACGGGGCGCTTCGTCACGGCCCACACAATCAAATACGCCAACGCCAATACGACGCCAAGCCTGAACAATCCGTCAATGCGCCTTGGTATCTACTGCGCTTCTGTGGGCGGGACAACCAACATAACCGTCAAGTCGGGTTCTATGGCGGGCTTCACGCAAGGTAAAAGAGTTAATACCCGCAACCCTCGCGCGATAATCAACACGCAGTCTGTCGGCTCGTCCGCCTTTACAACCATTTTGGCAATCCGCAATCGTAGAACGTATAACGGGCTTTACAATCAAGTCGAGATAGAGCCTGAAATCCTGACAATATCTGCGGAGGGGGCCAAAGATGTTCAGATTGAAATCCGCTCGGTCGAAAGGCCAAACGTCGAACTTATCTACACCAATGTCGGAACCGACCTTGTTTCTGATGTTGCTACGGATGCTGTGACGTTCACGGGCGGGCGGCTTCTTGCGGCGTTTGCGGTTCCGGCGGGCGGTTCTGAAAAGATTGATTTGTCGGCACTTAAAATCCGAATCCCGCCAAGCCTTAACTTTATCATCAGCGGCAAGCGTGGAAGTGGCTCTGCCAACGATGTGACCGCCGCTCTAACGTGGTATGAAGATGTTTAAACTTATCCTCCTCCTCGCTTTTCTCGACGCCAATGGCGAGCCACAAACGCGGGAGTTGGAATACAACCTTCGCTTCGGGACTATTGATGCTTGTCAACAACAGGTCCGCGAGACAATGGACGTAACCGAGCAAATCATTCAAGCGGGCGGTCAGGTGATTGGCGTTAGCTACACTTGCGTATTCGACCCCTCAATAGCCAATACGGAGACAGAGGCATGAACGGACTAATGGGTAACGCGGGGCGCGGACTTAGGATGGCGCACCAGTCAACCGTAACCGAACCTATTAACTCATGGGCCGGAAAGCGCGAGCGCGGATACGGGGATGACCCTCGACAACTGGTTATGGAGGGCATGGAAAACCTTACCCTTCGTGAGTTGCGGACTATTATGGAAACAGGAAGCCCAGAGGAGCAGGATACAGTGGTGCGACTTCTCGGCTCTTTGGGGGAGTTTAGTTCTATGGAGGGCGCTCTTACGCCCAGCAGGGAAAGGTTATCCCACGACTATCCCGGCGCTTACAACCCCGGAGGCGACATTCGCAGGCAGATTCAAGGTGGCGTAACAGAACTGCGGAAATACGACAGCCCGAACGCTAGGGCTGCCCGTGAAATGCAAGGTATGCCCCGCCGAGGCCGTCCAACATACTAGGTGATCCATGCGTATAACGGGCAGTAAATCCAAGAAGCGAACGCACCGCCCGTCTGGTTTCACGCACGGGCAATGGAAGATGGCGTCTGACCGTTCTGGTCGGGCGTATCTCAACAGCGACATTCGCACCGAATGGACCGGCCTTAAAGTCGGCAAGGATGAGTGGGAGCCACGGCACCCGCAAGAGTATGTGCGCGGCGTGGTGGATGACTATGCTGTCCGTGATGCCCGCCCTCGCCCAGACCTGCTTGAGACGCTCACCTTCCAGGCTGACTTCGATCTGATTGTCGAGCGCGATAACGAGATTATCACCGACCGCGATGGCAATGAGTTGACGCTTCGTGAGGGGGCCAATTCTACCATTGGTCAGGAATACACTGTCACTGACAAGCGGATCACGCTTTACGGCGGGGATTTGGGCGAGGACAAGTATGTCAGCTTCCTCGACCTTGACCTTGTGTTGAATGATTTGACGCAACGGCCTAATTTGCGTATAAGTTATGCAGAAGACGGTGATAGCTTTACGCTTGTAAACGATGGCGTCACCCGCGACATTCTGGACAATCTTGTTAGCGGTGAGTTAACCCGCATACCGATAGGCCAGACCCTCCGATACATTGAGATTGAGATTCTCTCCCCGACACTAGTCACCGTTACCTACACGGTTGACGCATTCACGTTGTATCAATAATGGCTGTTGCATCAACCACTGACCACTCCACAACGCGGGATACGCTCATTAAGGACGCTCTTATTGAGTGCCATGTGATTGCGATTGACGAAACGCCTACGGCTAGTCAGGTCACACACGCCGACCGCGTTTTGAATGATATGGTGAAGCACTGGCAGGTGCAGGGCTATAACCTGTTTCGCCGGTCGCGCGATACACTGACCCTCGTGGCAGCGCAAGGCACGGATGCCAACCCGTATGACTTCGGCACAGGCGGCGACAAGACCTACCGGCCCCTCCGTATCGAAAACATGCGGTTCAAGGATTCTGCGGGCAATGAGCGCCCTATGACGCATATCTCCCGCGATGAATACGACCGCTTGCCGGACAAGGATTCTACGGGCGAGGCAACGCTGTATCATTACGACCCGCAACGCGACCCTGCCAAGTTGTATATCTGGCCGGTGCTGAAATCGGGCGGCTCTGGAACGCTGGTTTACACCTACCAACGCGCCATTTATGACTTTGACGCGGCGGGCGACGAGCCGGATTATCCGCAAGAGTGGTTCGAGACATTGAAGTATGGCTTGGCGGCGCGCCTTGCCCCTGTCTACTATCCTGCTGACGGCCTGATGATGCAGCGCCTTATGAGCGTAGCGGGGCAGAAGTTGGATGAAAGCGCGTCCTTTGACAAGGAGCCGGTGTCTACGACCTTCATGGTTGACTGGAGCCGGTAATGTTTGGCCGCGCCAATCCTTACGCTACGCTTTACCCTCGCGGGCTTGACGCCGCCGCGACCGCCTCACTTAGCGCGGGCGAGGCAGAGCGGGATATGGATTTGGAGCGTAACGCTCTTAGGGATGGGAACATGCCTGCATTGATGGGCATATACCGAAACCCGCTTCATTATCCTGACGGCGCTCCGCAGGGTGCGGCGGCTGTAACTTACGCAAATCCAGACGTGATAATGTATCACCCCGACTATGTTGGCGACCCCGCCGTTCAATCTCACGAACTGGGCCATGTAGGAACTAACGCCCGTGATATGCGGACGGGCAACATGCTGCGTCGAATTGCGTCCGATGCTTGGGGATGGAACCCTGACGCAAGAGAAAATGTGGACCACAGGATGCGGTATTGGGGACCGCAAGACAATTTGGAACACATGATGATTTACACGCAAGAGGCCGCGCAGGGCGGTCAATGGGGACGTGACGCACTGATAAGGCTTTCCAACTTAATGGGCCGAGAAGTCACCGCAGAACAGGCGCGTGAAGCAAACCGTAGAATGACCTCGTTAATGCGGGATTATGGGTATAACCGCGAAGACATACAGCGCCGCAGGGAAGAATCTATATCGCAGCGAGGGCGGGCAGCGTTTTCACATCGCGCCACACGTCGCGGCAGAGCGGTGGGGGATTAAATGCCTTTGCGCGGCGAAATCAATTCAGCCATACCGCAGATACAGGAGCCGGTCGGATACGTCACCATTAACGGCGTCAAGTATCCAGTGGAACAATCCAACCCGCACCGCAGGCTTGATGAGTCTGTGTGGGAAAGGCTTGGCGGGTTTGAAGACCTGCCCTATCAACTTGGCCTTGGAAACGAAGTCTCGCTTGCTCAGGTTCAAGCCCTTGATGACAGGCTTAGTCAACTTGAGGCGCAAAGCGGTGAGGTTAGGGACGCAAGTGACTTTGAAGGCTTGCGGGCCGAAATTGAGGCGTTGCGCGCTCAGGTTGGCGCGGGGCAAAGCGAACTGCAAGCGGCTAACGACGCCCTTCAAGCCTTGAACTCTCGCGTTCAAGAGGAGTCAGACTTGCAGGCGCTAAGACGCGGCGGGCAAGGCGCTCTTTCGGAGTTAGACCAAATCGCAGACGGGCAGGTCGCGGAAGGTGCGGCTATTGACTACCCAAAAATTGTTTACCCGAAGCAAGCGATGGACGCCAATCTAAACACGCCAATCGCAACGAGTTTTAGCGGCGGAAGCTATACCGAGGTCTTGCGCGTATCGTTTGCTAATGTTGACGAAAATCATCTTATTAACTTGGGTGGCACAAAGCTAAAACTGCGCGACGGCGGAACCGGCGCGGCATCTGGCGTTTGTTCAATCTTCTGGAAAATCATTGCCAACAACGCAAGCGGCACCGAAACCAATCAGCTTGTTATCGCTGATGGTGAGTTGGCTATCATTGAAACGGGCGTCGGCACTGGCGAGTTTGTCCCGACAGCAGACGGCACGGCAGGCGGGACGCAATTACCGGGCGGGCCGTTGTTAAGCTGGAAGGCTATACGGGACTTTTCCACGGTAGCACAGGACGCGTTCTTTACGCTTGAAAGTGGTGTCTGGTCATACCCTCTAACGAACCTTTACATATCGGTCTGGATGCAAGCCGACAGCGGCGAGACTGGGCATATTGAAACGGCCACGGCGGGCGATTGCGTGTTAAATGTTGGCGGGCTGGGCGAGTTGCAAAACCCTTAATTCAAAAGCAATAGGAGTATACAAATGGCAATTCAAAACCTTGCCGCTCGCGGGCAAATGAGCAACTCGGCGGCGGCTGTTCTTACCGCCGGAACATCGCAAACCTTTCTTATTCAGAAGGTCACGATTGCAAACGCTTCCGGCTCTGACGTGGCAGACATCAAGTTTTTCATTTACGCCTCTGGCGGCTCGCCGGGCAACACAAACCAAGTCAAGTATATTGGCTCTCTGGTGGACGATGGTGAGCAGGTTGTGTCGGAGTTGAACAACCAGATTTTGAAAGACGGCGATATTCTTGCTGCCGTCGCAGGCACCAACGCTGCCGTCAATTATTTTATCAACTACGCCAAGATAACCACGTAGATTGGACCTGACTAATGCCTGATATTGCGTTCGGTCCCGGTTTCTATGAAAGAGAGGTTGTTGGCGCTCCCCCGCGCGAGCTGCGCAATCTCTTTGCCGAGGCTGCGCCGAATATGCCCGACCGGCAGTTTGTCCTCATGCGGACGCCCGGCCTGACAACCTACGAGGATTTGTCGGGAACGCAGACGCGCGGCCTTGGCACATCGGTTGACCAGTTCAACAATGACCTGTTCGTGGTTTACGACGACCAGTTCAAGCGCATTACGACCGGCGACGTTGTAGGTTCAAACATTACGGTGACGGCCACATCAGACTTTGCGTATTCTTCTTTATCCGGCACGTTTTCTGTGGGAGAGACTATTACGGGCGGAACGTCTGGTTCAACCGCTGTGGTCAAAACAGACGATGGCGTTGACGGTATGCGAGTTAACGCAATTAGCGCGGCCTTTACGAACGGCGAAACGCTGACGGGCGGAACTTCCGGCGCAACAGCCACGCTAGACAGTCAAGCGGTAGTTGTCATTGCAAGCGATAGCAACCCTGTCTCAATGGCGTTTTCGGCCATTCAGGAAATGGCCTTCACGAGTGCTGGAACGGCCTACGTTTACAATGGAACGACTCTTGTGGACGTGCTTGCCACGGGCGGGACGATAGGCGACCTGAATTACGTCAATGTCGTGTATCTGTCGGGCCGCTTTGTGTTTATCCCGAACGACGACGACCAGTTCTGGTGGTCCGAGGTTCTTGACGGCGACAATGTTGACGCGCTCAATTTTGCTACGGCAGAACGTAAAGGCTCCAACCTTCGGGCCGGGACCGAGTTCCGAGGCGATTTGTGGCTGTTCGAGAAAGACAATATCGAGATTTGGCAACCGACCGGACGTGCTGATTTGCCTTTCCAGCTTCGCCCTGGTGGCATTATCGACAAGGGCATTATCGGCCCGTGGGCGCACACCCGCGTAGGCCAGTCCTTGTTCTGGATGGGCGACGACCGCGTTGTCTATCGTGCCGAGGGGGCAAGCGCAACGCCTGTTTCTACGCCCGCTATATCGGAGCATCTGCAAGGCATTTCCGAAAGCGCCCGCGAGGGAGTTACAGCCTTTTCGTATATTGAGGACGGGCATCAGTTTGTGGTGTTCAACGTGGGCGATCCGGCAACGGAAAACGCCGCGTGGGTGTTCGATACTTCGACAAATGAATGGCACGAGCGGTTAAGTTCCGGCGCTTTGGTTCCTCTGGCAAACCGCCCCGGCTACGCCCCTTGGCTCCATACGTGGTGGAATGGCAACCATTATGTTGGCAATCGTTACGACGCAGCGATACACACACTTGACACGGCGGCATATTACGAGCAAAGTGTTGGAAGCGCGACAAAGAACGAAATTGCTTGCCTCGCGACCCTTTTTGTTCCTACCCGACAATACGCCCCTTGCTTCAACTTTACGCTGGACGCATCGCGCGGCGTAGGCACGGCGGCTCCAAATGTGGATGACGAAAACCCTGTTGTGACGCTTACGTGGTCAGACGCTTTGGGTCGAGAGGGAACATATAGCGCCGGTCGAACGCTTAATCTCGGCGCTTCTGGTCAATACTCGACGCGGGCGACAACCGCACACCTTGGACGCATGATCCCTCCGGGCCGCGTTTTCAAGATTGAATTTTCCGACAAAACAGAGTTCGCGCTTTTTGGAGCGCGGTATAACGAGGAGAATCCCTGATGCCTTGGGGTGCAATCATCGGAGCCGGTGCCAGTATTCTTGGTGGCCTTATGGGTTCCAAGTCACAAAAGAGCGCAACCAATGCGCAGCTTGCGGCTAACCGCGAATCACTGGCCTCTCAAGAGCGCCTTGCCCGTGAGGCAATGGCCCAGCAGGACCGTTACTATAGCGACCAGCAAGCCTCTCAATACCCACGTCAGCGCGCAGGCAATGCGGCCTTGCAGCAGCTAACCGACCTGTATGGTTTGGGGGATATTTACGCAGCCCCGACAGATGGTTCCTTGGGTGGCGGCGCTCCCTTCTATCCCGGCGCTCCTGTCTCGGCTCCGCAACAGGGCTATGGCGGCGGCGTGTTCAATCCCTATGATTTTTACTCCAACTATGGCGGCAATCAAGGCGATTACCGTAACTACCTGACGCAAATGGCAACGGGTGGCGCAGGCCGTGGTGGCTTGATGGGGTATTCGCGCCCACCGGAGATGTATTGAAATGCAAAGTCGTTACTTCAACGTGCCGGGCGGAATGGGGACGCAAGATGACGTTTATGGCGGCTACGGCGGCTATGGAGGCAACGGTTATGCAACGGGCGGGTATGGCGCTGGAACAGGCCCTATAGATTCCTTCTATGGTGGTGGCGGTGGTGTAACGGGCGGTGGCAGCCCTACGCCTTATCCTGCCGTCATGCCCGGTGGCGATACACTCCCCAATGAATCGGGCGGTGTGCAGACCTACACCCCGACACAACAAGAGATAGACGATCAGCGCCGTCAAGAGGCGATGAATCGTTTCTATCAGTCACCTGACTACGACTTCCGCATGAATGAGGGTATTCGTGCGATGGACAGTTCGGCTGCGGCTCGCGGAATGCTCATGTCCGGCGCGCAACTTCGTGGCATTACGGAGTTCGGTCAGGGCCTTGCTGCCGGTGAATACGGCAATTACTATAACCGCCTTTCCGGCATTGCTGGATTGGCGCAGACAGCACAAAACCCCTATGCGGGCGCACAATCGGGCCTCTACGGCAACCTGATGGGCGCATACGGCCAAGCGGGCGCTAACCAAGCCAACATCTACGGCAACCAGGCGAACGCAAACGCGGGCATCTGGGGTAACGCTCTGGGTGGTATTGATTGGAGCGGCGTCGGCAATGCGGTTGGCGGCATGTTTAACGGTGGCGGTGCGCCGAAAGGTAAGATGTTCTAATGGTCGGTCAAATTTCAGTATTTCCCGATGTTGGCGCGGCGTTCTTCGGCTCATACCGTGGAGCGCGTAACCAGCGCCTTCAAGAGTCTGCCATGCGCGCCGAAATGGCTGCTGCACAAGCAGAGCGTCAGCGTCAATCGCAGGCGCGGGAAGCCTTTGCCCGATTGCAAGGCCCAGACCAGCGCATTGAGCAGGTTCAACTTGACCCGTTTCAACGAGCAACAAACCGCATTGGTGGTGCTCTTGATGAGGCAGGAATTGGCGGGCCACGAATCGGCTATGACGAGCAACGCATTACGCCTGGCTTGACGCCAGAACAGCGCTCCTTCGAAGAACAACGCCTTGCACAAGCCGACCCCAACTCGTTTATGGCCTACCGTCAGACGCGGCAAGGGCCGGAGGCGCGTGATTATTCTGGCATTCTTGAAGCGCTGCCACAACAATTAGAGGGCGCGCAGTCAGAAGAAGAAGCACAGCGCGTTGTAACCCGTGCGTGGAACGTGGCCCGTGGCTATGGTTATCAAGGCTCGCCGCAAGACCTTTTGAGCGAAGCGCAGGCTCTTTATGTTCCGGAAGGCCCAGAGCAAACTAACCGCTATCGCCAAGCTGTTGAGGCTGGGCTACAGCCGGGAACGCAGCCGTTTCAAGACTACATGCTACAGCAGGGCCAATTTGCGTCGAGCGCTCCAAGCACTAATATCACCATCCCCGGTCAGGTTGTTGATTTGGACCGCCGGACGGGCGCACAGCTTGGTGGTGAGGAGGCTGGTTATCGCCCAGACGCTACATACGAGCAAAGGCTTGCGCGCGTTGGCGGGCAAACCGTTCGCAGTTGGGAAGAAGTCGATGGCGGCGATGCGGGCGCTCCCACGCCTTCTGTTGGTGGAGATATGTTTGACGCCGCCGTAGAGCGCGTAGCGGGCGGCGAGGCCGTAGGTGGCGTTGTGTCCGATCTTGTCCGCCTTTCGCAAGAGAGGGCGGCTGCCGGTCAGGGTGAAGCCATTTCGCCAGAGTTGGCAGAATATGAAATCAGGGCGAGGCAAATACCAGAAGCAGAGCGCAATCCGCAAGCCGCAAGAGTTATTGCGCAGCAGAATTTTGCCAATAACCAAACGGCAGCTCGGCAAATGCGGGCGGCGGGATTGGCGCAAGAGGTTATTGACGAATACGGCAACCTTGCGTCTGGCCTTGGTTCAAACCTGTCGTTTATTCGCGGCTTGCCAGCCGATCAGGTTGAGGTTTATCTTCGCTCAATCACGTCTCCGATGATTATTAATCAGCTTACCGCAATGCGTGAATACGCGCAAAGCATTGGTGAGCGCGGCTCCGGCTTTGGTCAGTTAACACAAAACGAAATCGCCATTATTCAGGCCGCACAAAGCCTTTTGGACGCTAGACTTCCTCCAGAGCAGCTTCGTTCGGAACTTGAGAGAACAATTAGAGAGCTGTCTGATGTCCGTGCCGAGCGTGAATATGTGATGCAGCAAGATATGCCGGACGTTTACGCTGAATATATTCGCAGACAAGAGCGCTATGACTCCCGCCTTGGTGGGTCTAACACATACGAGCCTTTCTAATGGCAGAAGATTACAACGTCTCATACAGCCCCGTCGAGCGCAGGATGCGCGTCGAGCTGCCGAATGGAAACGCTATCTTCCTTGATAATGTTCGGGTTCGCGGTCAAGGCGATCAAGCGGAGGTCTATATTGGCGACTCCCGTATGCCATACAGCCGCGAGGAGGCGCGTGACTACGCGCGCATGTATGCCCAACGGCAAGTAGAGGCGTATAATTATTCCCGCGCAAATCAGGAGGCTCGCGGCGGTCGCTTTTATCCAAACATTTTTCAAGAGCCGACATCTACGTTCAGTGAAGGGCTGCCGCGCCTTTTTGGCTTCCTGCCAGAAGTGCAGGGGCTTTCGGCTCGCGTTTCAAACGCTTTTGGGAATCGCGCGCCAAGCGGTCAGCGATACGATCCGGACTTGGTTGAGCATTACGCAGATGTAAACCTGCAAGACGAGCGTGAGGCGCGGCCTGTTACGTCATTTGGCGCAGATATGCTGGCCGGTCTCCCGCTTATGGCGCTTTCTCCGACAGCCGCAACAACGACAGCAGCAGCGCGCGGCGCAGCACCCTTGTCTCGTGCAGCCCTTGGTCCGGCTGTAAGGCAAGGCGCAACAGAGGGCGCGGCGTGGGGCGCTTTGGCAGGGTTTGGCGAGGCCCCAACCGGGCAGCGCGGAACAGGGGCTTTGACCGGCGCAACCATTGGCGCTGGCCTTGGTGCCTCTGCGCCTGTAGGTGCTGATGCTTTTGGCCGGTATATTGGAGGGCCTACATTCCGCGCTGTTCAGTCTGGCGTTCGCCGCATGTCAGGGCAGCGTGGGGCGTCTTCGGCTGACCGCGCGGCTATTGACAGATATGTTGGCGCTCTGATGAATGACGGGCGCACAAGAGATGAGGCCCTGGCTGAAATAACCGCTTTTGCAAGCGCGCCAAACGATGTCGCTTTCTACGAGTTTTTTGAGAACGCACCCACATTGCAGCAAGTGGTTCGGTCTGCCGCGCGTGGTTCTGGCCGGTCTACGCAGCCGCTTGTTCAAACTCTTGACGACCGCATGAGCGCGCAAGCCGCTTCGATTGTTGACGAAACAAGAAGCGCGCTGGGCCTCCCGCAAGGCGCTCTTGATCGCCGGACGGCGCTAATTGAGGCGCGCAAGGAAACCGCCGATCAAATGTATGACGCGGCTCTTTACCAAGGCCCGTCAGGCCAGCGCGGCCCGCGTTACGCGGAGAGCACGGAGTCCGTTCGCGGCCTTTTGTGGCGGTTGCCGGAGGAGGTTGTCAACCGCGCTAATCGCTCAATCAGAATGTCTGGACGCGGCTCCACCTTGCGCCGGTCGCGCCCGCGTTCTGGTGGCGCTGAAATGCCCGCCGACCGAAGCCAACCAACACGCCTAGATGATTTGCATTCTCTTTATCAGTCGATAGGCGATACGGTGGCGGCGCACCGAAAGGGTGACACGTCGCTAAACCGAACGGAGGTTCGGCAGCTTCTCGAATTACAACAAGAACTTCTTGATATCATGCCCCAAGAATACCGGGCGGCTGTCGATACGTTTGCGGGCGATAGCCGCATGGTTGAAGCGCTTGATTTGGGCAGAAACTTTTTCCGCGAGTCGCCGGATGATTTTGCGCAGCGCGTTGCGGCAATGACGCCAAGCGAGTTAGAGCAGGCCCGTGTAGGGTTTTTGCAGGCGGTCGAAGATTCGGTGACGAAGCGCCGAGATAATTTGGACGCAACCGTCTCCGTTATGAGTAGCCCGCAACAGCGACAAATGGCGCGCACTTTATTTGACAGCGACGAGCAGTTCAACGAGTTCATGCAGACCTTCACAAGTAGCCGTGAGCGGTTTTCGGCGGCAAGAAATGTTGATCCTCGACGCGGGCCTCCGCCAGACGCAGCACAGGCTGTTGACGCTGCAAACGAGCAGGTCAGGACAAGCCTTGTCGGCGCGCTCGCGTCTGCCTTTGCGGGGCGTCCGAAAATTGCCATTGACAGATTTGTCAACACCGTTGGCCGGTATGTTGGCCGAATATCCGGCGCTGAAAGCGAAGGCGCTCGCAACCGCGCCGTAACGGAGCTGGCAACCATGCGTCCTCCAGACTTTGAGCAAGCCGCGCAACTTGCGTTTGACCAATATGTTCTGGCCGAGGTTGGTCAAGGCGTTCTTGACGCCGTGAGGCAGGCGGCGGTGCCGGGCATTCCTGCCGGTTATTCAGTTTATTTTGGCGGCGGGACGCAAGAATCACGCTCCCTTGAAGGGGTTAGACAATGACCACCACACCTATTCATAACCTCACTGACGTATGGAACGACGGAGCCACCACATTCAACGCCTTCAAGATGAATGTGACGGACACGGCTTCTGTTGATGCGTCCAAACTGTTTCTCTTGCAGGTTGGTGGCGTTGATAAGGTCGCTATCGACAAGGATGGTGCGTTTCAGGATAGCCTGTTTGCGCTTGCCGACAATGCCGACCGGACGAAGAAAGTCCAGTTTCAGGTATCCGGCGTTACGACAGGCACGACCCGCACTCTCAACGTGCCTGATTTTGACGGCACGATTGCGACTTTGGCCGGAACAGAAGCCTTCACGAACAAGACGATTGACAGCGCCAACAACACGCTGACGCTTGATTTGTCCGAAGGCACGTTGACCGGCACATTGGCCGAGTTCAATATCGCCCTGTCCGATGGTAGCTTTGCAAGCCTTGATGGCTCCGAAGTGCTTACGAACAAGACGATTGACAGCGCCAACAACACGCTGACGCTGGACCTTTCGGAAGGCACGTTGACCGGAACTACGGCAGAGTTCAACACGGCTTTGTCTGACGATAGCTTTGCCACGCTCACCAATAGCGTCACACTCACCAACAAGACAATTGACCTGACAAGCAACACGCTTGTTGGCTCGAAGACCGAGTTCAATACCGCGCTTGAAAGCGACACATTCCTCATGTCGAGCGATTTGCTTGATGAAGATGATATGGCGTCCGACAGCGCGACCGCAACAGCATCGCAGCAATCGGTTAAGGCGTATTTCGACAACGCCACGGTCGCCGACTACACGGCTCTCAAGGCGCTTGGGGCGGGTCTCTATTCGTCTGTATGGGTAGAAGACGATGAACGCGGCGGCATGTTCGTCTGGCGCTCTAGCGACAAATCTACCCAAGTCACGAACGATCCCGGCGAGGGCGTATGGGTTGCTCCGTCATCTGACACTACAGGTGCTTCTGGCGCATGGGAACGCCTCGTAGGTACGGTCGCCCGGTCCGAGTGGTGGGAAATAGACGCGGCTCACTCGGGTTCTTCCACCGACATTGATGACGAGTGGGACAACCTGATGACCTATCTGGAAAACCGCTCTCTGGACAAGGGCATCATCATTGACTTCCCTCCGTATAATTTTTACTTCGACACGCAGCCCAATCCGATCCGTGGAGGCTCTGCGGTTTTTCGCTGCGCGGGTTCGCCATACTCGACGGTCTTTAATCGCAACTACTCGACCGGCGTGGCTAATGAGCCTTTTATTGAGGCGCAAACAAAAATTCATTGGGACAAGATTGCCATTTCAGCCCCATCGACGAAGACGGGCGGCACCGCGTTTGGCCTCTGGAAGAATAACGATCAATTCTCTGTGACGGGCGTTTCTCAACCGGCTGACATTCGCTTGACCGTGACGAGCCACACCTACAAAGACCGTATGCGTGTGTCGATTTCCGGCTTTACGGACGGCCCTACGGGACTAAACAGCAATAGCTATTACATTAATTACATCGACGCCAATACGATTGAGTTGGTCGGCACATCTGGCGTTTCCATCGCTGGTTATACATCAGGCGGGACAGTAGACGGCGCTGCTAACGGCGGCGATTTTTCTATCCTCGACGTTTACATTACCGGCGCGTCAACTTTCGTGAATGGCATCTATCTCGACGGGGCCTACTACAACGACAACCACACGACCGTCTCAGACGGAGTGCGGGATATTGTTGTTCGGGGTTCCATCTTCCAGACCACAAGCGCGGGCTTCTACGGCGATGCAATCATTGGCCTAGACTTTAACGCGGGCGTTTTCACGGCGTTTGATGATGCGATAAAGATTACGGGCAATACAGACGCGGGCGGCGGCGTAAATAGCGCAAACATTCATATATACTCCGTTGCATTGCAAGCCGATCTTGACATTGATTATTGCACAGACTTTTCAATTACCACGACTGCGGTGGCAAGCGCCCTAACGATTGGGAGTAATGCGAGCGACGGCACACTAACCATTGCAGAGTGTGGCAGCACCGTCACAATCGCGGGGGAGAGCGTTACTGGTATCATTGGCGACATTGCCAGCACAGTCAGCGTAACCGGCGCAGGCAGTTTTATTCTGTCAGAGGGTAGGCTTTACGGCGGGGGTGCGGAGCAATTCGTTGTTCCGGGCAGCCCCGACACCTTTAGCCCAACAACAGCGGGTCTGCATGCGTATTACGGCTCCAATTCCGGCAACTGCTATATCGGACCAAAGGCGGCCGGTTCAACAAACTTGCTGCTTGGAACAACGAACGCTGGGACATATAATAGCGACATCCTGCGCATTGATTTTGACGATGTGGTCAACATCCCCACCGGCACTTTTGAGGTTGGCGGCACTACGGTTATTGACGCAAGCCGGAATATCACCGGCACGACATTTAATGTCGGGGTCAATCAGGTGGTTGGCGCGCGACAGACTACCGGCGTTGCAGAGGCAACATTTGTTGAAAACTCAGGCGGGACGGCGGTTAATGTTGACTCGACGTTTGGCGGTTATACGCTTCAACAAATCGCGCAGGCGCTTCAAAACCACGGACTCCTTGCATGACCGATATTCTCCGCTTCAAGCATTGGTCTGATGTCCGCCCGGAACAATGGTCGCTCAAGTTCTTTGACCCCAAAGAGGTGGCCGATAGCCGCGACGGCTCTATTGTCCTCTATGTTCCGTTTGGTCTTCGCATGGATGGCTTGCGGGAGTTCTGCGGTTTTCCGATTAGGGTCAACTCTTGGTATCGGACACCGGAGCATGATCGGGACATTGGCGGCAAGGGCAACCACTCCGGCGGCTGGGCGGCGGACATTGCCCCAGCGTCAGGCAAGGAAGAACATTGGTATATCTTGCTCACTCAAGCCGCTGAAATGCGCTTTGCGGGCATTGGCGTAAACAAACCATCGTTCATTCACTTAGACGACAATAAAGACTACGAGCGCCGGGGTCTTCGCCCTCGCATCTGGAAATACGGTTAAGACAATGGCTATGCACGAAGGAAGCGCTGCAATGACGGGGATACTGGATTGGGTAGGATTGTCAGGCGTGGTTGCCTTGCTTGCCGGTGCGGTTGGATATGGCCAGTTGCGGTCTGACGTAAAGGCTTTGAAAGAGCACGACACGTCACAGGTTAATCAGATTGCCATTGCGCGCCTCGAAGAGCAAATGAAGGCTTTGCAGGCCGACGTATCGGACATCAAGAAGGCGGTGGTAAAGTAGCTTTATTCGCCAGTTTTATTCTGGCGTCTATGGCCGCTTTCAGCTTTTCATTCATGCCGCCGCTGCGAGTGTAAACGCCTTGAATGAAGTCAAAGGCTTCGCGTGTGCTTTGAAGTATGATCTAGCTGATTTTGACATTTAACCTGCTGCCAAAAAGACGAAAGCCCCAGCGTCACGTTTGCAGACAGCGCTGAGGCTTTCGAATTGATGTCCAATCATAGGAAATTGAACATGCACAATCTACCGCGCTAAAATTATCAACGCAACCCCTAAAATGCAGAGGCGCAAATGATTAGTATTGATATTGATACTGCCCGCAAATGGCCCCGGCCCCTCATGGCTTGGGTGTGTATCCCGCTTATTCCGCTTGCTGTATTGGTTCCGTCCGTTGGCATTGAGAAGCTAACCGCCATTCTTGGCTTTGCTGGATTGCTTTATGGACTGCGCGCATGGGAGAGGCGACCCAATGCCCCAACCGAAAGCACTTAAAGATTGGGCCTTGCTTGGCGGGTCTGTTGCGGGCGCTTTGGCCGCGATGGCGGGTGTCACGGTCGGGGCTGTCTCGTGGCTGGACTCGGCCTTCGTCTCAGAAGCGGAAATGGCCGAAGCATTCCGCCTGGCAGAACGGCGGGACATGCTGCGTTTCTGGATACAGGCGGCGCGCGACCGAATTAGCAAGATGGATGCTGACGACGAGGACTTGCAGCGCGAACGCGACATTCTGGCAGGGCTGGAAGCTGAATTGGCGAGCCTGCAA
>Ga0208019_1000697_pt1 | contig 18194 bp, 34 predicted proteins | sample CB_VirMetaG_5_FD_184540 | JGI IMG/M metagenome (GOLD analysis project Ga0208019, IMG submission 184540) | Freshwater to marine saline gradient viral communities from Chesapeake Bay - CB_1508_1D Viral MetaG (SPAdes) (version 4) | ecosystem: Environmental > Aquatic > Marine > Coastal | place: USA...
GATCCTCAAAAGTCCCTGTGCCGCTTTCCCAATTAGCCGCTGTCAAAGTTTGCGCCTTGATAGAACTGTCTTCCGTAGCAACTATATTCTTAAATGTGTTTGTGTTGCCAGTGAACGTGTTTTCAGTGGCTAATCCAGCCTTCTCTGTGTCCAGCTCCTCAGCCATATCCTGAACGTTTGTGGCCGCAATCCCGCCAGCAGGAGTGAAGCCTATAGCAGATGCTGCATGTGCCGCGCTTGGATCGTTAATGTGCGTGGAAACTAAAACAGAAGAGTTTCCTGGGGAATACCCCCCGGCCAATACACAAACAGGAAAGAGCAAGAGAGATATGAGAATATTTTTTTTCATGAGTACCTCTTAAAATCCAGAAACGTAAACGTCATTCGTTCCGCTTTCTGCCTGTAGACAGTAGTTTGAGATCTTCAGCATAATCGATTCGCTCTTGCCCCCCTCAAAAGTATAGAACGTATTTGATGGAATGATCACATAAGCTCCATTCGAGGTAGCAACAGCATTCGTAAAGGAAGTGAGAGTGCTATTGATTGCTACATAAACATCTGCAGAACCAGAGTTGTAGACGCTCAGCTCATAAACGTATCCTGAGTCACTTAATGCTGTTCGCGTTCCTGTCGACGTTACCGAATGCTTCTTCCCGTATCCAGTTCCTTTGAAACCAGCATAAGCTGCGCCCATCAAGCATACGGCAAGGGCCATAATAATAGTTACTTTTTTCATTTCTTGTTCCTCCGTTTTTGCTATCAGGGCGCAAAACCCAATTATCTTTACCAGCCAGCTATGTAGACTGCATTTGTTCCCGATGCAGCTTGAACACAGACGCTAACGATCGCAACACTCTCTTCGCGGCTCTTGTAGCCAGAGAATGTGAAGTCGTCCGTAGGCGCAATGCAAACAGCATTGGTCGTGGAGACTGCAGTTGCAAAAGTTCCGGTCGTGCAATTGACAGCAGCGTAAAGAGCTGCAGATCCATCGTTCACGATCTTTAAGTTAAAGACGCCACCGCTCCCAATCGTGAAGCGTTGCGCTGCCGTGGTTACAGAAGCCGTGGCTCCCCAACCATACGAGATCCACGCAAGCGCGGATACAGTTGCGGCAATCATCGCCAATGCGACGATAGCCAGTTGCATGAGTTTTCTCATGACTCCTCCTATTTTTAATTACGGCGCACCAGTATAATGCACCACACCATTAGAACTCCACAATCGATAACTAACTCCTGGGTTGTTCGTTGGCAAGATAAAATCAACTTGCTGTCCGGATGTAAAACAGTCGATAGCTCCGTTCTGGACGCTGACTGTATTGAGGTCGAGGGCTCCGCTCGTGTTCAATTCTACTTCATCGGATCCTACTTTTAACTTTGCACCAAGCGATCCTTGTACGATCGCGGTAAATCCAGCAATGAGAGAAGCATCGTATTGTCCCTGAAGCTTCGCTCCTGTCTCTGACTGAATATTGATAGCCATCGCTCCGTCCGTAATCCGTATATAAGTATTCGTCGGATTATTGTTGGCAAAGAGCTTCAGGTTATCTTTGGCTACGATCTCAGCCTGATCAGAATTGAAAGAAAAGCTCAGCTCTCTGTTTGAGCTGCTCTGATCTCTGATCATAAAGCGCGGTTGAGTATAGAAGCCCCAGCTATGAAGATTAGCATAGATCCAACCGTTTTCCTCTCCGTCTCCCTGAGAATCATTATCGGCCCCTGTAAGCTCTAACGAAGGTCCAGTCGCATTTGCATTGGTAGCAGATCCAGCCTGAATAAGAACATCTCTCATACGTCCAGAATGAGATTCAGAGCAAGTAATCGAGAAGTCATTCAGCGAGTATGTAATCGAATTCGTCGTATCCGCACCAACAGTTGTCACTTGGTCAAGGTTTGGAGCTGTAGCAGCATCCCATACCGAAGTGCGGGAGAGGACATAGGCTATGTCAGATTCATTTGTTTCAAGCCATCCTGCAGCATAGTCCCAATCTGAGTATCCATAACCGTTAACAATGCCCCATCCCCCCGGCTCTCCGTCAGAAACTTCTTTCCATGCATAGTTCCAGTTCGCCCTATCTTCTGTTGTTACTACATTCGTTCCGGTCTGAGTTGCTACATAAGCCTGAACCTCTTGCATGTTTGGAAGTTCAAGAAGTCCAGTTCCTTGGTCGTGATTTGCTGCTGTTCCGCGCTGAGTAGAATACCAAGTCTTAACAAGATTCAGTGTCGTATATGAAGAATTATACCATAAATAATTGTCATCCCATCCGCCGCTCTTGTATTTGATCGTCACGAAATGATTCGACTCTGCATTTACCCATGCCCAAGCCGCATCCCAGTGTGCGCGATCGGTAACGCTAACAGTATTCGTTCCGGTGTTGTCGTCGACGTACTGTTTGATATCCTGCCATTCGGCAAGTCTCGTAACATTTGTGTCGCTAAGATCGTTGAGAACATCGTAATCTGCAGCCTCTCCTCGAGTCACATTCCACCAAGAATACATTGTATCTGCGTAAGTCCACGCATAGTAGATATAATATGGCGTGACCTTTGGCATGTAGGCATCTGCCCCATTTGTGAAAGAATATACCCAGTTGTAAGCACTATCCCAGTTCGCTCGATCTTGATTGCTAACAACATTCGTTCCGGTCTGAGAGTCGACATAATACTTTACTGAATACCAAGTCGGTAGCTTGCCGTTGTCCCCTGGTGTAGCTGGAGGAGCAGCATTGACATAATCCCTCGTAGAAGCAGTACCAAAAGTCCCTTCGTTATTTGTGACCCATGTATAGGCATATTCCCATCTCGTAGTCTGAGCAGAAGAGACAATTCCTGTCACCGAGCTGAGTGAAGACTGGATCTGATCATAGATCGCCTTCGCAGTAGCAAGCTCGAAATGCGTTGCGCTCAAAAGGTTCGTCGTAATAGTGGTAACGAATCGATTTGTGTCTGTAAGCCCGAACTTACAGAACCAACCTTCTCCCCACTTGCGAGACGCAATACCAACCGTTCCCTGATTATCGCCTCGAGGATTGACAGATACAGTTGCCGCATTCGCCAAAGCCACAAGGAACATGGCAAAGAAGAGGCCGATCCAAGAAACCATGATGATCTTCTTCATGTCGTATCCTTTGGAATGAGGGATCCATTGGCATCGTATTCCCACTTCGAAGCACCTTCTGCAGCGGCTTCACCTGCAGCTACAGTATTCTCAATGCCAGACACAACAGCAGAATCCATTGCCCGGAGAAGCGTGAAGACGCGATCAAGCTCTACCTCTACGCGTCGGCCAAGCTCTGCAATTGAAGCCTGAAGCTGATCAAGTGAGCTAGCCTGGTCTTTTAAGATCTGAGAGGATCCAGCAATGTTTCGCAAGTTGGTAACGCGAATCATGCTGTCAGCCTGAGATGTGTATTCGTTAGCCACGTCTTAATCCTGTAGAGAGCATCGAGGATCCTCGCCTTGCAAGATTACCGCGCTTATTGAACTTCTCTCTCTGGATCCGCTGCAGTACGTCTTCAAGAGTCACCCCGAATTTCTCGGCTTCTTTCGGCTTTTCCTTCTTGACCTTGAATCCATTGTAGCTGTCGAGCTGCATTGCCAACGCATCGATGCAGTCGACCAGTCGCCCGTATGGATATTGCAGCAATTGAGAAACGAGTTTCTTCAGACCAGACCTCAAAACGATTTGTCCTCGCTCGAAGTAAGGCTGCAGCCCTTGGATCCTTACATCCTTGTTCGTGCGTGTCTTGAGTTGCTGAATAGGCTTGATCACTCCCCTACGCATCATCTCATCTCGCATGAACATGCCGAGGGCTTTTTGGTAAGCAACGCTCTCAACACTGACCCATTTCGTACGATCCGGATCAAGTTCAATAAGGTCGAGAGCTTTCGTAATCGTCTGCTGAGGAGTGTAATGCCCATCATCGCATACGTCAACCCATATTCTGTTCTCAAAATGTCCCGCCCTGAGAAGGACAGTATCGCATGCTTCGTTCCTTTCGGAGATAGCTGGATCGATCGTGATGATCCACTTCATCTCTTCTTCATCGTAAGGAAACTCCGACACGTCCATCTCAATGATCCATTCCGGACGAAACAGCATTTGATCCGGGCGAAGAGGCTCGTTCAGGTACAGCGCCGAGAACATATAAGATCCGAGACTCTGCTTAATGTCCTCCAAGGCTCTCATGTCGAATTTGGAAACGATCGGCTTTCCGTCTTCAACAGCTTTCCTCGAGAATACAGCATAGGTAGGTTCGTTCTTTTCAACGTATTCGATGAGATCCTCATGACACCAACGAGTCCCGACAACAACACGACCGCCCTTGTACGCATCGATGAGGAGAGGAGTTGCCAGCTTATGCCAGCCGATAGCCTGGTTAATGTCATCGCGGCTTGGCATCACAATCTCTTTGTCGATATCATCGAGATCCGGAGCAACGGTGTCATCCTCAATGATCCAGTCATAGTGTCGCCCAGTAAGCGTCGTTCTCAAGCCAGCAGCTTCAAACGTTCCCTCAGAGTAGGTGCCTGTCCTTTGAATCGTGGCAGAAACGTCCGACCATCGATCGATGCGACCACGAACATTCGGAACAATCTCAGGCCACAAAGCATTGATCATCGCGTTATCCATGATCATCTGGCGGATCTCAGATACCTTCTGCTTTGCATTCGGTTGCGTATTCGACACAATCAGGATCCGTACATTCGGATTCTTGACAGCCAGCCATAACGGAAAGAACTTCGTAATGAACGTGGTCTTGTAGGATCCTCGGGGCATGATCAACAGCACTCGGCTCGTATCTCCATGCTCAATCTCTCCCTGAATAAAGAAACCAAGATCAATATGCACCTGGTCAATGTATCCATCGTCCTGAATCAAACGAAAAAAATACGGAAGCGAGGCTTCTGCCAGCCGCTTCCGCTTCTCTAATTCACTCTCAGCCATGAGCGATCCTCTTGGTAGCGGGGGTCGGACTTGAACCGACGACCTCCTGAGTATGAGTCAAGCGAGCTGCCAACTGCTCTACCCCGCGTCAAAATCTTGGCACATGCGCAAGCCCGGGCTTCAAGATGTCTCTGCTAGAGTACCCTTTTATAGGTGGCCCTATCCACCCGAGCTCTTCAAGAGCATCCATAAGATCAAGAGCATCTGATAATGTCAACCTCATTAAGCGCATAAAAAGCGTGACTGAGGCTCGTTGTGTCATATCCATGATCGTATGCGCCCGTTCCAGCTTTGTCTTCGTAATAATCATGGCCCATACAATGAACACTTCGGAATATTCTTCAACTTGAAGATATCTCCACTCTTCCCAAGCTTCCCCGGAACAATAAACCGATATCCTTCCTGCGTCATCACCACCGTATAAGGATCCCGATGAACAAGAAACATGGCATCTTCACCAAGCCCAGCAGCAGTCTCAACAATCTGAACAACGTACTCTCCTTTATGGGTGTCCTCAAATTCTTCAACACACCCAACCCCAATCAGCCCTAACATCATCGCCATCAGTATAACCCGCATCAGAACCTCGCTTTCTTTCCTGACTTATCTTCTTCTTTCTTTCGCCTCTCTTCTTCAGCACAAGAGCACCACACACGAAGTTTAGCACAAGTCTCCTCAAAATCTTGGCTCCCTAATCCGAGATTGCTCGATACCCGATTCAGCAACCCCGTCATCCCAGCCACTCTCTCCCTCAACTCCTGCAACTCCGAACTCTCTCTCCCCTTCTTCGCCGCCATCTAACTCTCCTCCAGTTAGCGTTCCACTTGGAACAATCTCTGCCTCAATCGCACTCAGCATATCATTCTTCTCACTCGATATGTTTATAATTACTCCACCTCCAACACCTCCTTTCCCTTCTTCCTTCGGCAACGCATGCTTCAATACCACATCAGCCGCCTTAATCGCATTGAAATCACTCTTCTCCCCATCCCTCCCCAATACATCATCCAACCGATCAACCGCCTTCTGAGCACTCATGCTCACTCGACCCCTTACAGAATTCTCCACCATCATCGCAGCACATCGCTCAGCAAACTTGTTCCGCTCTTCCTGCAATAACGCATTCCATACAGGATCCCACCTCAGCTGACCACAACGATAATCACTTAACCCCGTAGCCTCTCGAGCCTTCTCCCTGCTCATCCCACACGCCATCATCCTCGCATAGGCTCGATCCTGGCAACTTAACGTCCCCTCTATCAATGGCATCGGCGCTCCTCTCCCACTTAATACCTTATTCATATACGCTTCTTTCCCAAGATCCTCAAGCCTCCTCTTCCTCTCCGCCTTCCTCCCCTTCAACCCTCGCTTCCACCCAGGCTCCCCTATCAACTTCTGCCTCTCCGTCAATACAGGCCGCTCCTTCATCGTCCCTCGATCCAATACACCCCCTTCCTCCTTCGAACAATACTTCGCAGGCGCATTCCTCCCTCGATCACGAAACCCATCCTTAGCTCTTATCTCACTCTTCATCACCACCCACATACTTACATAACCATTAACACCAACAATAACACACCCCCCTCAATAACAACCATACACTTTCTCACTTTTAAGAGCAAAAAATTTCTCTGTCCCAAATTTTTACAGACAGGAAGGTAGATAGAGAGCAGCCCCCTTGGGGGGTGTCATGCCCCCCTTGTGCGGAAGCGAGCGTGGGTGTTATGGCGATTGAGTACTATACGGGTTGCGAGCGACTGCGATTGCTCTGCGTTGCGGCAAGAGAGCGTGAGACGGATGCTGACGCATCCTCTCTTATGGGAATGAACTAAGGGAGTGTGTTTGCTCCCGACCCTAAGCCGTGGGGGTAACACGGTAACGAAAGGAGGACGTCATGTCCGAACAGAGAACAGTTAGTGGTGAGCAGAGCAAGTATCCGGAGCGTGCAGCAGTTTACATGCGCAAGCATGGCAATCGCTTCTTCGTGAGCAATCGCGAGAGCAATCCGAGTCGCTTCGAGGAAAAGGGTAGCGGTACTGCAATCGCAGTCACGCTCGCAGAAGATTACGTTGGCGTAACGGGCGATCACTTCAGCAAGGGCGAGGAGCTCGAAGTGGGCATGCTACCGCTCGCTGACATCGTACGCTTAGCGGCTCGCGGCGACATTAACGTTTCGTTCAACGAGTTCACTACACAGGGCGGTTTCGCTCGCGGTGCTTTGCAGATCGGTACTGCAATCCACAAAGTAGCGTAATCGCTCGCTATCGCACACAGGGGGCTTCAGCAATGCGCTGTTGCCTCTTGTGTGTTTTTTTTGCTGTTGAGGGGTAGCGTGAAGTGAGGAGATGTCTTAGTGCGATAAGATATGAAAGGTGTCTCCCTTACTCTCTTGAGTGAGTGAGAGAGTGTCGGGTATGAGTGCTAAAGAGGGGAGCAGAGAGAGCTGGTTGAAAGGCTCGACTCTGCTAGGTGTAAAGAGTCTCGACGATGCTAAGTATCTAAAGGGGAAGCTTGGTAGCAGGGGGATGGTTGATTGCTGGCTTCCTCCTTGGAGGAGTCAGCATGAAACCGGAGTGCTTAATAAATATACGCGCGAGGATAAGGGGTAAGTTGTGATGTTGTCAAGAAGGAAGTGCTGTGTTGTAGTGTACTATAGTTCTGAGTTGAGTTGTAAGTGTTTGGTTGAGTGGTAGTTAGTGAATGGATAAAAAGTGGAGTATATTGACTCTACGAGTCTGATTTCATGTGCGAGAAAGTGTGATTCGTATAAGAAAGGAGGTGTATGATGGAGAAGGTTAAGTTGTCGATACTGAGGAAGTGGCGTACACAGGCGATGGCAGACCGTACATTGAACGAGGACATCATAGAGGGGATGAGCGAGAGGGACCTTGAGATGTATCGTCGCGGCTTCATTGGTGGCTGGCAAGAGTGCCTGGCAACGCTATCGCTGCAAGGGATCATCAAGATCATAATCGATTAGGAGGTGGAGTGATGGCACTAGCAGACTACTATCTGTGCGACATATGCGAATGCAAGACGTTCTACGATGGCAACGTCCCATACGGAGAATACCAGGAAGGTATCCAGCAGAACCCCAAGACGGGGCATCCGTGGCCCGATGGCAATGTGGGAGACATGGCCGTGTTGTGCCGTGAGTGCGCCAAAACACACCAGATCACCATTACGCCCAACGCCGAGCATGAGGGGCAAGCATGAGCGCAGCGAATGACAGATAGCGTGAATTTCATTGTTGGCCTTCGGGCCAGAAAGGAGAACATGGCAAAGCCAAGTGCATTTGTATCGGCCACATGCCTTGTCTGCGGACAAGACACACGCGGAAGGAGCGTACGATATCCGATCATGGTTGATGACGGAAAGAAACCCGGCACACCGAATCGGTGGCGACACGTTGGGTATGCGTGCGACGGTCACGAAGATGAGGCGCAGCGTATTGCTGAGGCCAACACATTTAGCGGCAAATAGGAGGAAGAAAGCATGAGCTACAAAACCTACTACGCAACAGATCGCAGAGTCTATAATGGGGCTCTTTGCTCTGACATGCAGCGACAACAAGATCACACGAATGCGCTGCTTGCTAAGCTTGTAGAGCTAGAACCAGATGCGTTCTGCACCTACTTTCCGCAAGAAGACAAGTGGGATGTCAGCCGCAGATCGGACTATAAGAGCATCATCCCCTCTCTAATCGCTGGGAAGCAGGAGGCGATCATAGCTGCAATCGAGATACTGGAGGATGAGTGATGGATATCAAGCAGAGGTTTGAAGTATGGTGGCATCAAAATGGGTCAGGGATGCTCCCCAAGCCCGGGGAAGATGCAGAAGAGCACGTCAAGCGTGTGTCTGAGATTGCATGGTGCAATGGAGCCTACGACCAGAACTTGAGGATCATAAGCATAATTGGGAGAGGTTTGTCGAGGAGTGGTACAGAAATGGAGGTGAGTGATGAAACAGATTGATATTAGAGATCATTCGACGTTTGATAAAATCGACTGGAATCCACCAGAGCCTCGCTGTCCGGTCTGTGGCAGCTGCTTGGATGATGGGTTCTGCGACACATGCAACAGGAGGATTGAGCAATGAAACACTGTGGAGTAACGACTTACTTCGGTCATTTTTGCGGGGGCTCTGTGATGTATCACGATATTGCATGGTCGGTTGAGTTGTTGGTGGTGCTTGGCGTCATGGTGATAGCAGGAGTAGCAATATGGAGAAAGGAGAAGAAGTTGGATGATAAAGTGCGAGCTAAGGATCGGGATATCGGGTGATCTTGCAGAGCGTATCATTGGATTCGAATTCGATGATGAAAAGGAAAGCCTTGGTATCGTGGTGATGGAGCTTGGATCGAAAATCATGGAAGAAAGAGATATGCAGATCAGAAGCAAGCTTGACGATATCGAAGCAGGGCTAACCAAGGGGTATAACATGATACATTTCAATGGCATGCACCCAAACTCAAAGGAGGCAAAGAAAGTATGAGTGAAGCGAGGGCATAAGGAGTGTCCCGAATGTGGTATGATGCTAAAAAAAGAAAGGAGCTGCTAAAATGGTAGCAATTAATCGGAATGAAGTGGCGGGGCTGGATAAGGTGGTAGCAAAGCTGATGAGTCTGGATCGTGAGGATTATGCGGTCCCGAGTTCAGATGCTATGATTCTGCAGGGCAGAGAAAAGAACGAGTTCAATATGTTCAGTGAGGGAAGAGAGTTCCCCATGACTGAATATGCGAAGACGCAGTTCAATTCACGCTGGCCTGGCTTCAATACGTTTGCTCGTACACTTGAGAAGAGCAACGATCAGGATCTCTACGTCGACACAGCGAATCAGCTGCTTGGCAGAGATGATCGCAAGATGGTGGTGAGAACCATGAATCCGGAAGGAGAACGGGTAGCTCGAGCGGTCGTGAGTGATGCGTTCAAGCCGATTGACGATCACCTGCTGGTGCCTGATATGTGCGAAGTGATTGGGGATCATGCAGATGAGTGGAGGTCGCTTGGTGGGCAGATCACGGACACCAACACGTTCATCCGCTTCATCACAAGGACCCCGGTTCTGAATATCACTACGAATGGACGTATCCGGAACCTGCATATCGGATTCCAGTACAAGAATTCGGAGGTTGGGCGAGGCTTTGCTGAGTTCAGTGCGTTCATGTTTGATTCATTCTGCGAGAATGGTTGTGTATTCGGGAGTATGAACATCGCAGATGTGAAGTACGCTCACAGAGGCAGCAGAATCAACACGACGATCGGTAGGATCTTCGAGGAGAGGATCAAGCAGCAGGAGCTACTGAACATCAAGGGCGCTATCGTAGACGCTACGAGGATTGCGATTCAGGGAGCCTACGTTCCTGAAGTGAAGCAGCTGCTCGAGCGATCTGTTAACTGCGAGATTCCGGATGAAGCGTCGACAGATCAGTTCATTAAGCTGATTGGGAAGGACATCGGGCTGACGGAGAGGGAGCAGGAGAAGACTCTTGTTGCCTTCGATGGCACCGAGAATATGTTCGGGGTCCAGGCTGCTATCACGCAGATGGCTCAGGGAGTGGAGTCATTTGAGCGCAGGACTGAGATCGAGAAGGCTGCAGGAAGAGTGATGCAGATGCCTGATAAGGTCTGGAATGCGATCGGGTCGTTAGCGGCATGAACACCAAGCTGTATCGAGAGATCCGGAGGTATTGCGAGAGAGCAAATGCTCCGGGTCGTCATATTCGCGCGACCAATGCTCTTCCGGAAGAGAAGGAGATACTGGATGGATGTGATGGGAATATTGATTCTACGAATCCCATTATATCTATATGCTTTCATGATAATGATTCCAATCATGACAAGAAAGGAGGTGCTGATGTAGCATAACAGAACATATAGATACATTTTCTCAGGTAGAGGGAGGGGCTGGCACAAGCTAGTCTCTCCCTTTTTTTATTTAGAAAGGCAAAGCCATGACAAAGAAATACGATCGCTCACCGCTATATTCAACCGCAATAGTTCAGATTCCTCTTCTTGTGAGAGATGCTGGCAGAGTACACAAGGCCAAGACTCCTGAATGTGTTGCTGAGATGTTCTCAGAGATAAAGGACTATGCAGTAGAAGTCTTCTGCGTGGCCATGCTCGACGCCAAGAATGGATTGATCACAAAGGAAATGGTCACGAAGGGGCTTGTCGACGCTTCATTAGTACACCCAAGGGAGATCTTTAGGGCTGCGATACAGCGCAACGCAAGTGCTCTCATCCTTGTGCATAATCATCCATCAGGGGATCCAACTCCGAGCGCCGAAGATCTCAGAATAACAAAGCAGCTTGTTATTGCTGGCAAGATCATCGACATCAATGTGCTTGATCATGTGATTATCGGGCGTGATCTCGAGAGCAATAAGACTAGGCATCAAAGCTTGCGAGAATCAGGTCTAATTTCTTTCTCATGATGCTTGACTGCTGTTAACCGATTTAGTACACACTAACCAAGAAAGGAAACCTCATGCCTCTATCTACAAAGCTTCTCATTGCAGGAACTATACTGCTTTCTCTCATTCTCATTGCTATGTGTGTTGGATTGATCAAAGCGATCAAGCACTTGGCAGAAACTCCGGACGATCTCTAAAAGAAAGGAACATTATGCCAGAGATATTAACGAACAAGTATGGTCTGTCTCAGTGTTGGGTAGATGCCGCTATCAACGATCCTTATGATCGAGGAGAAGCGGATTACAGCGTCACTGAGCTGCTTGGTCCCCCTCAGCAAGCGCGTCTCATGGAGCGTCACGAGTATCGCGAAGACGTTACCGATAAGATATGGGCGATACTGGGCAACTCAGTACACGGACTGCTTGAGCGCATGGGAGGGCTCGAGAAGGGTGTCTTGTCCGAGCAACGTCACTTCATCAAGGTGCAAGTAGACGGAAAGACATTCGTTGTCAGTGGAGCTGTCGATAGAACGGAGCCACAAACCGGAGCTGGATATCACCTGAAGGATTTCAAGATCTCGAAGGTATGGACAGCTAAGAAGGGATTGAAGGACGATTGGAAATGGCAGACCAACATCTATCGGGTGATGGCCGAGCAGAAGGGGATGAAGGTTGATAAGATCTCAGTCGAGATGCTCTGCAAAGATTGGGACGTTATTGAATTAATCAGGGCAAGACAGAAAGGAGAGTTCTATCCGGAAAGTCAGATTCATGTATTCGATGTGCCTCTTGTTCCAGCAGCAGAAGTTCTTGAGTTCATAAAAGAGCGTATTCGGATCCACGAAGCATCAAAGCAGCTTAAAGACAATAAGCTTCCAGAATGTTCGGATGAAGAACGATGGTGTCGTGACAGTCGCTATATCGTAAGAAAAGCGACAAGCGACAAAGCTTTGCCGAAAGCAGGGTACTTCGAGTCCTTTGCTGAAGCAGAAGAATGGAGGTCAAATAGAAAAGATAAAGATGATTGCGTGACAGAGCTTAAGCCCGGGAAGAGCGTTCGCTGCGAACGTTTTTGCTCGGTCAATATGTTCTGTCATCAGTACCGGATGAAGATAAACCCAAGATTCTAAGGAGGATCATGTCGAACGATAAGTATAATAGAGCAATACCTGAACTGCTCGAGCACACAAGGGATATGACTGACTGGGAACGTGAATTCATGCAGTCAATGGCAACGCAGTATGAGCGCTCAGGATCCTACTCGATCAATCAGAAGGCGTGTCTTGACAGGTTGATCAAGCATTACATCGATGGTGTTGAGCCAACAAGAGAGGACAGGGACAAGCCGAAGCGTTACGGCAATCGTATTGTTACGCAGAAAGGCAGGGATGGATGGCATATCTATCTCGACAATGTTCATGTCGGCGTTCCTGTCACGTTCAAAGAGCAAGTCATTATAGGGACGTTTCTTGCTGAGTCGGTCGAAGATATCGATCGGATAGCAGGAAGAGTCAAAGGTACTCGGCCAGTTGGAGAGCCTGGTCCGAATGCCAATGTTGAACCACCGCCTCCACCAGAAAACGAAGGCTTTGCTCCGAGAGGAAAAGCTCGATTCTAAGTAAGTAACGAAAGAAAAGGAGAGAAAAGAATGCCAGCTAAAAAACAGTTGAAGACGACGAACATCAAGGGCAAAGAGTACGTTGAAGTACACGAGAGGATCTCGTACTTCCGAGAGAACTTCGGAGGATACAGGCTCTTGTCTCAGATCATGTCGCCGATGGAATTCATTGACGACATGGTTGTTATGAAAGCATCAGTACTGGATCCCGAAGGCAACTTTGTTGCTGAGGGACATGCTCTTGAGAGGCGCAACGATGAGAACAGCTATGTCAACTTCACAAGTCATCTGGAGAATTGTGAGACGAGCGCATGGGGTCGAGCTCTTGCCAACTTCGGGATCGGAGTGGATGCGAGCGTTGCGTCAGCCGATGAAGTTATCAACGCAATAGCTCAGCAAGAAGCGATAAAGGAAAAGAAGCCAATCGCTGCAGCGCCGAAGCCTAAGACAGAGTCAGAGCCTCCTCCGCTGAAAGTTGTCGAGTCAAAAGAGGATACTCCACCACCGCCTCCACCACCGCCTCCTGCGGATGAACAAGAGACAGTAGTTGAGCTTCCGGAGCCTCCTGATGCTCTGCCTATTGTTGTAGATGATCGTCCTATTCCCGAGGACGTGATGAATGTGATCGCAGATGCATTCGGAGAGTTCGATCTCACTCTGACTCATCTCGAGAATTATATCGGGATGAAGAAAGAGAGCTGGATCATGGACACGAAGTCAGAGTTACTGATGTATTACGAAGCAATGGCTGACGGTAACACTGAGATTCGCGAGAAGATATTGGCTAAGTCTGCGTAACAATACGGAGCGGGGGCTCTTTTGAGCCCCCATCTCCTTCTGGGGAGAAAGTATGAGCGAAGAAGTAAGAGGATCCATCGTCAACAGTGAGCATTCTGAGAATGCTATTCTTGGCGCGATCATGATGGAGTCTCAGTTTCTTCCAGTCCTGCAAGGACAGGGGTTGAAGCGAGACATGTTCACTTCCGCTTTCCGGAGAATGATTTATGACTGCATGATAGATCTACAAAAGAAAGGATCTGAGTTCGATCTATCAATTGTCGCAGACATGATGCGAAGAAGGCATCCGGATATGACGGTTGATGAAGAGAGCCGCATTGACTCATGCGTTGATGCATGCTTAGGGCCAAGCATGGCTATTCAGTACCTCTATGAGATCAAGGAAACGTACAAGAAGACTATGCTTGGCGGAGTCTTAAAGAACGGAGCCAAGATTCTCACGAGAGATCCGGATAAGACAAGTGAAGAGATTGTTTCATCTATCCGCATGGGATTGGATTCCATTGTCAGCGAAGAAGCGAAGACGATGACAAGGGATGAGATCAAAGAGAAGATCATGGCTGGAGTTAATACAGCAAAAGAGTCTGGATCTATAGGTCTTATCTCTCGATGGTTGCCAATTCAGCGCAAGCTGGCTGGCTACAGATACGGGAAGGTGACGATCATTGCAGCTCGACCGAAGTGTGGGAAGACAACATTCGTCTGCAACGAGTGTGAATACTCAGCGAGATCTCTTGGAGTTCCTACAGGAATCATATCAGTAGAGATGAAAGAGGATGAGTTGTGGACAAAGATCGCTGCAGCCAGAGCAGAGGTCGATACGAATAAGCTGGATAACGGAGAGGCTAGTCATGACGAAGTTCTTGCGTTCGAGCAAGCTCTTGATGAAGTGATGAAGCTTCCTATCACGATCGTCGACAGCGTTGATACGATCGAAGGCGTATGTTCCACGATGAGAATGATGGCTGTCGAGGGAGTCCGGAGAGTAGCGATAGATTATCTGCAACTATTGTCTCCGTCGACATCTACAAAGGGGAAAAGCAGACAGCAAGAGGTTGCGTATTGGTCTGGAATGATAACGAATACAGCGAAGCAAACTGATCTGCAGACGCTTCTAGTCTCTCAGCTATCAAGAACGAGCGTTCATGAGAAAGAGAAGCCACAGCTACACCACTTAAGAGACTCTGGAGCGATTGAGCAGGATGCTGGAGCTGTTATCTTCATATCGGAAGACTCGGACAATCCTTCTTTCGCCATGGATAGAAAGGTTGTCGTGGACGTTGCGGCTAATAGGTTCGGGCCAGCTGGCGAATGCAGCATGATCTTCTGCCCGTACATTCAGAAGTTCAGATCGACTGAGTTCGATGGCCCACAGAAAAGCGAAGCAAAAGACAGGAGGTTCTAATGGCTTCAACTATATGCCCAAAATGCGGAAGAAGAGTTCGCTTCCCCGACGACGAGTGGCCTGATGATTGCATGTTCTGTTATTACTCCTTCAAGAAGAAGGATCAGAATGATGATGGCAAGTGCGCCGTGTGTGGAGTGGATCTCGACGAGACTTCCTTCCGGTGTGAAGAGTGCAATTTTGATGTCTGTCCAGATTGTATCGCAAACTCTCTTGAGATATGCGTCGACTGCAACATGAAGGAATAATCATGCAAGATGAAATGCTGAGATTAAAACATATAACAGTGATAGCGAATAAAGAGACAGGGGAGATTGCGAGAGAGCGAAGGAAAGAGGTTGGCGTGTCTCTTAATAAGTTCGCAAAGAGGATAGGGATATCCCCTGCCTATCTCTCTCAGTTGGAGAGGGGATTGAAACCTTGGAGCGGCGAGATGGCTGGTCGCTTCTTGAAGGTGCTTAACAAAATACGGAAGGAAAAAGATGGATGCAGAAAATCAGATTCTTGAAGCAGCTCAGGGAGCCGCAAAGTTATTGGCAGCAACAGTAGGAACAGAGTGCGATCTTCCATACGATAAGATCGAGGGACTTGCAGACTTTCTCACTCAGATCTTCGTAGAGAACTATAAACTCGAAGCAGATAAGAAGCGGCTCGACTTCCTACAGGATCTCACGAATAAGAAGATCTATACGGGAAAGGTTGCGCTGCGAATGTCTTCTGGCACAAGGGGCTGGATGCTTCATGAAACCTCAAACGTCGACGGTGTTCCGGATGTGAGAACAGCGATCGATAACTTTATAAGCAAAGGGAATAGTCCCCAGCTTCACATTATCAACTAAGGAAGAAGGTTAAGAATGGCTAATGAATTGGTAGTACTGGACAACGAGCGCATTGAGAACGCATTGACAACGCCTGGCGCGATCGATCTTATCCTCAAAGAGGTTCATGATCTTGCTGACGCATGGGAGGAACAAAACGATCTTGATATTCAGAACGATAAGGATCGCAAAGAGATCGCGTCGTTCGCATATAAGATCGCGAGAACCAAGACGACGATCGACAACTACGGGAAAGAGCTGGTGTCCGGAGTCAAAGCAAAGATAAAGGCTATCGACTCAGCTCGCAAGCGAGCCCGAGACGAGCTGGATCAGATCAAGGATGGTATTCGTAAGCCTCTCACGGAGTGGGAAGAGAAGAATGCAAAGCTATTGCTTATCATCGATAATCTGGATGCCATGCCTTCGAGCTTCATGCCCGGAGCTATGTCTGTCCAGATCAAGAACAAGATCGAATCTTGTCATGAGTACGATGATCTGCTTTCGGATGGGAGCATTGATCCGGAAATGCAAGAGAAATTAGAAGCATCTTACAAAGGCGCGATTGAGACAATGACACAAATGTTTCTCGAAGCTGAGAAAAGAGAGGCTGAACAAGCAGAATTGGAGCAATTACGCAAAGAAAAGGAAGAGAGAGAAGCCACCGAGAAAGCCTCTCAGCTGCCCGAGGATTCGTCGGAGCCTCCCGCCATACCAGAGGAAGGCTCGTCTCCTCAGAGCGCAGCTCAGCCTACGACCAATGATTCAGGCAAGGGAAATCCGGAACCGCCATCAATGACAGACGAAGCGATCGAAGATCTCCAGAAGATCGGAGTCCCTGCTTTGCTCGCTTACAACATCATAGATGCGATAGTCAACGGCAGGATCCGGAACGTTGTAATTCGAAGAGCTAAGTTCTAAGGATGAAAAACAGTGGGATCTCTATTGACCAACTCAAGGGAGAATTCAGAAGGCAAGCGGAGCTTCAACTCTCCGCTTCGTCTTCTCGTAAAGATTCCAGCAAGGATGCCCAGCCAGAACACGATTCACACAAAACATTGGCTAAGCGTCCACAAGCTCAGGGGATTAGCGAAGAGCTTTATATCGTCGTGCTCTGTTACCGTACGGGGATCCGGTGGGACATTGATAATGTCTCCATCAAACCATTCCTTGACGGTATTGTGGAAAGAGGATTACTTGAAGATGATAGCACGAAACAAATCAAAGGAATCGTCAAGCTCCCAAGAAGATGCAAAACCAAAGCAGAAGAAAGAACAGATATAGAATTCTGGAGTGCGGATTACTTCGAGCCGTACATTGACGCAGCCAGAAGGCTGAGAAGAGAAAGGATTGCATAGTAATGGGCATCTTTAACAAAGACATTGATCAGCACATCAGGGATCTCGAAGCTGGCAAGAGCGTAGAGATCCCTATCAATTGGTTCCGTTGGTTCAAGCAACAGCTCCCGCCTGGCAAGTGGAGCGTCTCAGTAAAAGGCAAAGTCATTACGCTGAGAAAGGAAAGCCATGAGTCAGCTAACATTCATTATAGATGAAGTAGATCGTGATCAGGAAGCGAGAAGTAAGAAAAAGTACGAAGATCAGAAGAGAGAATCGTGGAGGATCTGCTGGGGCTGTGATGATTCCCGAGTAAAGGAGGATGGGTTTTGAAAGAACCTTGCCAAACAGGCTTTGAAATCGACGCAATATGCGCACGCCGCGTCTATAAATTCACGCAAAAGGCGGGCGTATGCAAGAAGGCAAAGAGGCAGATGAACAGGCGAGCTAGGCACAGAGCGAGGATGGAAGTAAAGGAGGCAGGCGTAATATGACTATAAAGCTAACACAAAAGAAAGTCTGGACGTGTGGCGACTGCATAAAGGAGTACGGCGTCGTGTATGTTGTTTCGAGAGCAAACTACAAGACGCCCGCTGTGTACCTTATCGAAAGAAAGTCAGTGGGTCATACAGAGCCGTTGCCGCTTGACGCGAATACATTAGTGCAGGCAAAACGTATTATCGAGGCCGATGTTGGCAGAATTAAAGAAACAGGAGAAGTACACGGAGCGGAGGCATGAAAACGAACAGAAAGCGAATCAAGTTTCAGGTTGGCGAGTTGGACGGACAGGGCAACTGCTGCGCGTTCTCCACGATGGCGACGTTTGACTATGAGGATGGCGACGTTGTGGCGCGGG
>Ga0208019_1000699_pt1 | contig 18165 bp, 27 predicted proteins | sample CB_VirMetaG_5_FD_184540 | JGI IMG/M metagenome (GOLD analysis project Ga0208019, IMG submission 184540) | Freshwater to marine saline gradient viral communities from Chesapeake Bay - CB_1508_1D Viral MetaG (SPAdes) (version 4) | ecosystem: Environmental > Aquatic > Marine > Coastal | place: USA...
ATTCGAATTACCTCGCGAGTCCCGGGCGCCAGAGGGACCCGAGTTTATATAAAAATATAAACAACGTTTGCGATTGCAAGGTGTTGTTAATACTTTCTAGATTCTGCGCATAATTAATGCAGATAAAATAGGGGCAGCGAACCCCGCCGCCCCTGACGAAATCCGCCTGCCCTCGCTGATGCAAACCCGCGCGCAGTCTCACCCGCTCAGCACAAGCAACCCCCGCCCAGGTGAGGGGCGAGGGTGACAGCGCGCAGACAATAAAGAGCCCCCGCCCGGTGAGGGCGAGGGCGAGGGGTGAGGCTCAGCCGGTGGCGGTGGCCGTCACCAGATCAGGCGGGCGGTGCCATCGGCCAGGGGCTGGGCGTCGGGAATCGGGGCCAGGTGGAAGCGGGCAGCCTCAGGCCCTGCCCCTCGGCTGACCTTACTGCGCAGAATCACGGCCACCCCCTTGGGGTCGGCCCACCTGTGGTCTGACAGGTCACCGTTAACGCAGGGCACCGTTACGGCTGGCCCGTGATCCGGGGCCAGGGTGAGGGCCACCGGCAGCGGCTGCCCCTTGCTAAGGGCCACCGGTACGGCCAGCCGGAACCCTGCCCTTACGGCAGCGGCAGCATCAGCAACGGCTGAGGCCCGATCAGCGGCCAGGCTGGCCGTCACATCCCAACCGGCCTCAGCCTGAGCCCACAGGCCGAGGGGGCCGGATAGTGGGCTTTTGCTGTACTCGTACAGCCTGATGCTCCTATCAGCGCGCGCAACGCCCAGGGCCTCGGCCAGGGTGACAGCCCCGGGGCTGATGGCCAGGCCAAACCTGCGGGCGATGGCCACCGCATCAGCCACCGGTAGCGACAGCCTCAGCCGATGCCACCCGCAGGCCGGCCCCTCATCAGTGCCCCGTAGCCTGACAGCAAGGGCCAGGGCGTCAGCCTGCGCGCGCGCCCATTGGCGGGCGATCGCCCACACCATGGCGCGCCCATACAGGGCGGGGTCCGCAATCATGGCCAGGGTTCGGCGCCCACGGGCGGCAGCAACGGCAGGTGAGAGCCCCCCATGCCCCGTCCAATTGATACAGCCATCGGCGCAGCTTGTGGCCCAGGGGCAACCATTGTGCGCCTGAGCCTGCGGGGTCATCCCCTCCCGGGCAGCGAGGGCGGCCAGGTCGGCCAGGTAGCTACGGGGGGCGGTGCTGCCCCGGTGGCCCGGGGTGACGGCAGCGGCCAGGGCGCGCGCGGGCAGGTGGTGGAGGATCACGGCCCGGGCCTGGGCGCTGCCCTTGCCTAGTTTCGGGTTGCTGTCAGTCAGCAGATCAGCGAGGCCGAGGCCGAACCTGGCCAGGTGGGCGGCCACGTCGGCCGGCAGCCGCACAGGAGCGCAACGGGTGGCCTGGGCGGTGGTGGTGGTGATCATCAGGCTTAAGCGGTAAGGGGCGGGCCGGGTGAGGGCCACAGGGTGCCCACCAGCCACAGGGGCGGGCAGGGCACCGGGTGGCCATCAGCGGCGGGGCGCCCACCTGCCGTCGGGGGTTTGGCGCTGCAGGGCCGATACGTGGGCACCGCCCAGGGTGCCGGGGCCGTCGGGGTGGTGATCCCACCGGATACGGGCCAGGTCCTGGCCACCGCCCCACAGGGCCACCACCACACCCCGGGCCTGTGGGAGCCAGCCGGTAACCGCCCCCATCTGCTGGCAAAAGGCCGAGCTGTAGCGCACCCGGTCACCGGGCTGAATTCTGTGCTGCCGTTCCATCAGGCCACCCCCTGGGCGCGCAGGGCTGCGATCGTGGCAGGGCAGCCGCCCAGGGCTTCCATCGCATCAGCCACACCCCGAGGCGAGGGCTCAGCCCCGCAAACGTCACGATGCCGGGCAGCGATGGCGCGGGCCTCAGCAGTCAGCAGCCACCCGGCAGCCTCAGCACAGGCCAGAGCGTGGGCGGCTGAATACGTATCGGGCAGGGTGAAAAGGGCCTCGCCCAGGACGCCCCGCACAATCAGCCCCGCGCGGGCCAGGGTGCAGACCGTGGCCACCACCGGACGCGCCCGCCTCTCCTGCCCTGTGGCCATCCTGGCCAGCATCAGCGGCAGGGCCAGGGCCTCAGCGTCAGCACCGGCAGCGCAGGCGGCGGCCAGCTCGCGACAGGCGGCCAGGGCCAGGATCGCCTGGGCGCCATGGGCCAGGGCCTCGCCCTCGCTAGGGGTGAGGGCCGTCACGTAGGCGTAGGACTCACCCCCGTCTAGCGAACCCACAGCGGGCAGGGCGCGCCATGGCAGGCCCTGCCGTGCCAACAGGGCAGCGGCTGCCGCATCCGGGCCATCAGCGGCGGGCACAGCCAGGCGGGCGGCCCTCTCGCGGGGGTTGCGCTTAAGGGTGGCGACCCACTGACCCCGGCCCTGGGAATCGCAGCCGTAACGCACAACAACAGCCGCGCGGGAGCTCACAACCGGGCAGTGAGCAGCATCTGTGGCCACCCTGTCGCGCCCCAGGGCAGCGAGGGCGGCGGGATCGTAGGGGTGGGAGGGGGTTTGCATGGCAGGTAACAGGTAAAGGGTGAGGGTGAGGCTCAGGCGGCCGGGGTGGCGCGCAGGGTGGCGGCGGGATCGATCCGCTGCCACAGGGCCATCAGGCGGGCGGCATCAGCGGCAGCGCGCGGGGCGCCGGCAGGTTGCCAGCCGGCAGCCAGGCCCCGGAATCGGGCGACCTGGGCGAGGGGCTGAGCGGGGGCGGTGCGGGTGAGCATGGCAGGTAACAGGTAACAGGTAACAGGTAAGGGCGCGCCCTGCGGGCGCCACCCCACTATGGGGGCAGGTGGGCAGCACAGCGCCCACCGGGTGGCGAGGCTGCCGGATTGTCACACCCCCACAGCCTCACCCCGGCACAGCCTGAGCGCCCGATCCTGGGCGGCCGTAACAGGCGGCAGGGCAGCCAGGGCGGTAGCGGCTGCCGCAATTGCGCCCAGGGGCAGGGCGGCCAGGGCCTCCCCATAGGTGCGCTCCCCGGCCAGGATCGGGCCATCAGCCCACCACACCGGGGGCAGGTCAAACCCCGCACCCCGCACCGCCTGAGCGATGGGCCACAGGGTGGCCACCCGCTCACCCTGCAGGGCAACCCGGGCGCGGGCCTCAGGGGTGCCGGGATCCCACGGCTCACCCGCTGCCCGGGTGCGCAGGCGGCCAGGGGCGGCAGGATCGGCAGCGAGGGCACCGGCCAGGGCCGCGAGACTGACAGGGCGCCCCGCTGCAGCATCAGCGCGCAACCGGGCCAGGGTGGCAGCATCCCGGGGCGGGGTGCCCACCGGGGCAAAGCATCCCCGGGCCACGGACGCGGGCGCCACCCGGGGCAGGTTCGGCAGCACCGGCGCCGGGCCATCCTGCGCAACCGAGGCCGGGGGCTCAGCCTCACCCGGCAGCACCGGGCGGGCGTCAGGGGCGGCAGCACCGGGGCGGACCTCACCCGGCAGGGCGGGCTCAGGGCGGGCGGGAGGGTAGCAGTCAGCCGGCAGGGCCTCGCCCAGGGCCTCAGTCTCCGGGTTGAACGTGGCAAACCCCAGGCGGGCCACAGCCTCAGGCTCAGCAACCACAGCCGGGGCAGCATCAGCCAGGGCGGGCACCGGGCGCAGGCCCTCAGCCTCAGCCTGAGCCTGGGCGATCGCCCACAGCTCAGCCAGGGCATCAGGCACCCAGGCGCGGGACGCACCCCGCAGGGTGATCACGCCCCTGCGGGTCAGGCCCGGGGTGAGGGCGCCGAACGGGCCCGCTATGGGTTGACCGTTGCACCACAGGGCCACCCGATCCGCCCAGCTCAGGGCCTCGGATTGCAGGGCAAAGCACTGCGCAGGGGTGAGGCTGTAACGGCGGGCGAACAGGGCGAACAGGTGGCGGGCATCGCCAGCCAGGCGGCAGCCAGCAACCACAGCCGGGGCGGGCTCAGCCTCAGCGGGGGCAGCCTCAGCCTCAGCGGGGGCAGCCTGGGCGGCCAGAGCCTCCCGCGCCAGCTCGCGCAGGCGCCCCAGGTTTACGTATTGCCCCGCCACCAGATAGCAAAGGGTGCGGCAGCGCCCGCGCGCGGGGCTCTTTTGAGCGTTAACGCCAGCCGCGCGCAGGATTGCGAGGGCCTCAGCGGCAGGAATCGGGGTTGCCATAACAGATAAGAGGTAACGCCCACCCTTTATAGAGGGCGCCCCCGCCACCCGGCAACCCACACCCCGCACCGCCTGTGCCGGATATCCGGGCGGCCGGGTTGCTGCCGGTATGGGCACCCCGGGCACCCTGCGGGCAGGTCACCCCCTCAGCGGGGCGGCCAGGGGTTTGCATCAGCAACCCCGGCGCGCGATCGCATCAGCAACCCGCGCGCAGTTAGCAATCCAAACCCCCACGGGGTAGCGGTCGCTAACTCACCTCGAGTTGTAGTCGCGAACACCTCGCGCGTTTGCGTTTGAAACACCCCGCGCGTTTGCATCACCCGCAGGCGCAATCGCATTGTCGCTGTAGCTAACTCTCGCAGGGTTGGCTACACCGGCCGCTGCATTGACGATTTCACGCTGATGCAAACCGTGCGGCCTTATGTATAAAGAATAGGGGGCGTGTGTGCGCGCGGCGGCGCTCGGCGGCGCCTGCCGACCTCGGAGGCAAGGGGCGCAAATACGGCTAAAAACGGATGTAATTGTGTGTGAAAAAACGCTTAAAGAACCACCCCCTTGCGAGACCCTCATGCTTTTTGTGCGTGTAAATATGACATAAGAACCCGACCCTTGCAGCTCTCTACGCATAAAGAACCCGGCCTGTTTGAGTTCCCGGTGCTTTTTGTGTTACGATTTTTGTGCCCCAGCGACGCACCAACGTCCTGAGGCGTGATCAACCCAACGGAACTGAGCTGATGACAGGAATTATACGGCCCCTTGACGGGCTGGAGAGAGTGCTGCGCTACGAGCCAGACACTGGGCGATTCTTCTGGTTAGTCGATAGACCAAGGAAGACAAAAGCAGGTGACGAAGCGGGCTACAAAAACAAAAGAGGCTACATAGAGATTAGATACAACCACAAAACCTACAACGCACATCGCATCGCATGGTATTTGCAAACTGGGCATGATCCGCAGGCGATGAAAATTGATCACATAAACAACGAAAGAAGCGACAACAGGTTCAGTAACCTGCGACTGGCAACCGAGAAAGAAAACGCAAGAAACAGAAAAAAGGGCGAAGGCGTGACTTCAAAATACAAAGGAGTTCACTGGTATAAAAGGCATCAAAAATGGAGAGCCTCAATCGGTCACGCGGGCGGGTGCATACACCTTGGATATTTTGAAGACGAATACGAAGCTCATCTCGCATATTGCAGAGCAGCTTTAAGGCTTCAAGGCGAATTCGCCAACTTCGGCTAATCAACCTAGGGGCGCACAAGCGCCCCTTTTTTAATCCTCCCGCCCATAAGCCACCTCAACCTGCCGCCCACAGCAATCGCAGCACAGGTCTTCCCCTTCCCAATTCACTTCAAGCCTCACCACGCACCACCCGTCGTGCCCGTTAGTGAGCGCGATCCACTCTCGCTCCTCTTCCGCGCAAAACCGGCAGATCACTCCGCCGTCATCGGTCACCGCATGCAACGGGTAACCACCAGGCCACGCCCATGGCTCACGCACGAGCTGATCGGCCAACCTGAGCGACTTTGATCCAGTACTCATTCGGCGTCTTTCCTGCCACGCGCATCAAGCTTCCACCCGTATTCGAGGTGCGTCTGTACTTGCCGTAACGCAACCTCAGTCGAGATCCGGATGCGACCCTCCATGCGGTTGCGACAGCGCGTCTGACCGCCTGTGCCGTACATGGAGATCACGCAGTCACCAGCAGGTATCCATGACGCCCACTCATCGCCATCGCGCAGGGTGACGGGGCCGCCGAGGCGCAGGATCGTGACCGGATCTACCTCGCTGCGGTCGCAGTAACCCCAGCGATCCTTGGCGACGGATTCAGAGCAGTGCTCGCAGGTGAGCGCCGTCCAGGAGAAATGCCGCACCAGCGATACCTCTTGGCAATAAGGGCAGCGGATGAAGGCGCCCGAGCGTGGGGCGCGGGTGTGGCGGGTGATGAGTTTCATGATTCAGAAAGACAAGCCAGTGCAGCCTCAAGATGCGTGATCGCAGCCGCAGCGTTCTTGTGACTCAAAATACGCGTGTTAATAATTTTTGATAAATGACATCCCTTTTCCTGTATCTCGCGAAGCTCTTGCGCGATGCGAATGGCAGCCAATTCTGCGTCTGTCGCAGGAATAATACGCCAGCCAAACCAAGAACGGGAACAACCGATCTGATTGCCAGTCTTTAGGTTAAATCGTTTACTGCCTGCAATAATTTGTGTTTTGGTCAAGCGTTCAACATTGCTAATAATGTCAGGCTGGTAAGGAGACGAAGTGCGCAGGATTACTTGATCGCCGGGCTTGAGTTCGTTGAGTGCTTTTTTCATAGTTGAGACAGATGAGATTCCTTCCAGCGCAGTGAGTCTCAATATGAGATCTGCACTGTTGCGATGCCGTCGAGCGGCACGCCAAGCGCAGCCGCAGCACCGGCACTGAGATCAATCGAGTTGCATTCGCAGCGATCTTTAATCGGCACCACAAGCACTCGCCCCCGATGTCGCACCGTCACCCGCGTACCACACGGCAGCCACGGGTGCGCGGCTGATACGCCCCAGTGGCGATACGTGCCGCCGCAGTACTCAACGCGGCCGTGGTACCAGCCGTCGTAAACGGTTGCAGTAACTGGCCTCGCCTCCGCGGGCACTGATGCCAAATGCTGAAGAATTGCGGCAAAGAAAATCAACGTGCGTTTCATGATTAAAGGCGATAAGAGTCAATAAATAAGCAGGTCTGGGCTACTTCACCGCCAGCGCCCAGAAAGGCGCACGCGATGACTCGCCCATCTCACGCTGCAGCTCCCGGCACACCACCTTCACGACCACGCCATCGGTCGCGAACGGGCGATTCCACAACGTCCCCGCCTTCCACCGCGCATGCAGCAGCTCAACTTCCTCGATGCGGGTTGCGAGCAGCGAATCCACGCAGTCGAAGCCCATCCCACCGATCAAAGCCATCGCATCGATCTCTGTGCGCTCCTGGAAGGCGCCTCCAAACGCCGTGAAGGTCAGACCACCTGAACCGCCCTTCATGCGCCTTAGAGCGGTCGCTGGCGTGCTCTGACGGCCATCATGCCCCCACAGTTCACCGCGCACCTGCAATTCATCCATCACAGGCACGCTCGCAGGCACCAGCTCACGCAGCACCGCCATGCAATCGCGACCGCTGCGGGTCCACGCATCGCGCAGCTCACCGCCCACGTACCGCAGCCCAACCGAAGCGCCGTCGATCTTCGGCTGCACAACCACAGGCGCACCGGGCCACCAGTCGCTCAGCGGGCAGTTATCGAGCGACAGCAGCGCCGTGCCACCACCCGGTTGCTGCAGCTCCGGCGCAAACGGCGCAACAGCACGCAACTCCTCGACCAGCGCATCAAACTCAGCGTCCGACATCACAGCCGCACCAGCCCTGTAAGCCGCGTCTGCCTGGCGCACCTGCTTGCGTAACGAGTCAACCGACATAACCGATAAGCGATAACAGCACGAATTGTACGGGCTATTTCAGGGCGTTGTCAAGCGCCTTGCTCAGCAGCGACGGCAGGATCTCCTCACTCCGGCGCTGCACGATGCCCGAGAAGTCAAACAGCGCAGGCACTGTCGGCTGCTTGCGCGCATAGGTGAACAGGAGCTGCACGTCGTTCGACTTCGCCCGGTAAATGCCCGGCTTCAGCCTTCCGCGCCCGCCAGGCTTCCGACCATCCGGCACCGAGAAATACCGCCACTGCGAACCCTTCTTGCCCGCACCCGTCCCCGTCTTCAAGCCCGCTAGCACCTGCTGGTACTGCCCCGGCGACATGTTCCCGTAGGCATTCACGCGGACGCCGCGACCCTTCAGGAACGGGATCGCGTAGTAGCTCGGGTCCACCACACCCAACGCGCGCACCGCACGGGTGAAGCGGGTGATGTACGCGGGCTTGCCACCACCGCCGTCATCAGTGCTGACCGGATACAGGTACCGCGCCGGATCCTGACCCTTCGCCCCGTCCTTCGAGATCGAAACCGTCAGCTCCAGCCCATCCACCCGGTAACGCGGCGAGCTGATCGTGAACGGCACCGGGTTCTCGAACTTGTCGCGCATCTCACGCTGCAGCTCACCACGAAGCTGAAACCCGAGCTGCGATAGCGCCCTGTTCCCCGCATACGGCAACTGCGCACCACGCAATGCGTCGATGCGACCGATGAGGGCTTGGGCGTCGAATTCGATGGTGCGGGCCATGGCCACCACCGTAGGCGGGAATTCCGATTACGACCGATCTAACGCCCTTACACCCGCCTTACGGTCACCGTAATGCCGAAATCGACTGCAGCAGAAGGGATCTCCCTACTACCTTACACTACTTACACTTAAATAGATATATATATATAAAGAGATCTTTTTCTCTAATTATCTTTAACATTATATAAATATGACTATTGATCTAGGGGGGGCTATCTCCGCAACGAAAGCGTAAGATCGTAAGATTGCGTCAGATCCATTGCAGCGCAAGGGATCTCGCGAGCGTAACTTCCTTACGCTTTTCCGTCACAGGCTCGAAGCCGGAATTTTCACCGCTCTGGCGGAATTTCCCGCGCCACTGAAGTGTGTGACACCTGCGCGACTGGCTCCGGGCAATCTGAGCAGCACCGTAGGCCAACAATTCGCCCAAGCAGTGTCTTTAAGGATGCCTGCGATGCCTTGCGCAGAATTTGAAACGAATACTTCGCGCTCAACAATCTTCAGACCATTTCGTCCAAGGACTGCTTTTGCCTGGTTGAAATCAACCTCGGCGTCGTGCGCTCGACCCATGCTGATGTCCACAAGCTCGCCGATTGAGCGCGACACGGTGCGATCGCCTTCGACTTTGAGTTGCGCCTGCATAATGCGTTCGATGCAGGCTTGCTCGTCGGTTTTCTCTGCCGATTGGCTGTAGGGCTCCCAGTCGTTCTGCTGAATGAGCTGAAGCGCCTGCTCGTCTGTCGGTGCATCGTCCGACATCAAGCACCATGCGCCAGCGAGCAGGGTGCCGTATTGATCACCCATGCGCTGGCTCTCAAACGCATCGGCGGCGACACGACGGAAGACGCTGATCGCCTGCCGCACGACAGGGATCATTGCGACCATTCGTGCCTGGAGGCGGCGACCGGTCTCTTCACTTATATATGTGGCGAGATCGTGCTCAAGGCCCTTCCAACGCTTGCTGCGCTCCTTGGCATCAGGGATCGCTTCTTTGGGGTTTAGGAGCGTGAGCTGAACGAAACGGGTTTTGTCGGCGCCTTGCTTAAGAGCGGTTGCGATCGATGACATGAAGAACATCGATCTGACGGTGAAGGACTGGATGTTGCCGTCTGGGCTGCCTTTAAGGAGGTTGGCGCGAGACTCGAAGGAGGCGATGCGAGCAAGGGAAAGGATCTGCTGAACGCGCTGCTGGTCATGGCGTTCGTTGGATTCGCATTCATCGAAGACGACAGGGCGAGCATCGGAGCGCAATGCTTGGCGGATGCCGGCTTCTGTGGTGTTACCGACAACGATGAGGCCGATGTCGCCCAGGAGTGGTGAGATGAAGTCTTCTAGGACTGTTGACTTACCTGAACCTGCGCCAGCGGTGAGCCATGCGTGAGGGCGCCACTGGAGAACACCGCAGATTGGCGCGAGTGCAGCCCAGCCAGCAATGAGCATGCCGGATGCTGGGACTTCCCATAGGAAGCGCTCAGCGATTTCGACGATGCGAAAGGATTCATCGCGCGTTAGGGGGTTGGCGATGTCTGGGCCTTCGAGTTCGGAGAGCCGTTGATAGATGAAGCGACTGCCATTGAGTCGTTCAGAGCTTGGTTGAGCGCGACCGTCAACGAGGAGTCGATCGCCGAGGTGAAGGACAGAGCGACCGTCATCCCACCAGGCACCGCGACCGCGAATGAAGGCGGGGTTGTAGACGCCAACTTTGGCGGAGCGCTGGAAGAGTGCGGATGCGGCTGCGGTCCAGTTGACGCCAGTGCGCGAGGGGTAGAGGGTTTCCCAGTAAGGGAGGGTTGCGAGAGCGCAGAGGTTAGTGCCGGAGTGAGAGCCACGGGAGATGGCGATGACTTGGCCGGTGCTCCATGGCTGGTAGTAATAGTTGTTGCCATCGAAACCCAGGCAGGTGAAGTGGGTTTCGGCTTCGGGGATTGGCTCGGGTTCGACTTCGGGTGCAGGCTCGGGATCTGGATCGGATTCCGGTTCTGGTGCGGTGATTGGATCGGAGATGTTGGCAGCGATGTAGGCACGAGCCTCGGCTGGCGTCCAGGTTGCGTCAGCGAGATCCCAGCCTTCAGGGGCATCGGATGGTGGAGTGACGATGCGGATGCGCTCTACACCTTCGCGGATGAGCTTTGCGGCAAGTTTGGCCATGGCTTCACGGCCTGGTTGGTCGGCATCGGGCCAGAGGATGACGCGACGACCAATGAGGGGTGACCAATCGGCTTTGTTGATTGCTTTGCAGCCTGATGGCCAGGTTGTGACGAGCTGATCAGGGAAGAGGTATTGAGCGGCGTCTGCGGTTTTCTCGCCTTCAACGATGATGACCGGATCGGTGGGGCGCGCGGTTAGGGCGTCGAGGTTGAGGAGTGGACGTGGCGCTGGTGGTGCCTTGAACTGCCAGCGATCGCCATCCCATGAGATAGGCCGGATTTGCTTACCGGGGAAGCGAGCGACGATAAAGGTATCGGAATAGTGCCAGACGAATTCAGCGCCTGCTGTTGGTGGCGGTGTGGGCACGTTGAGATAAGAGCGGATACGGGATGAGGCTTCGTTGAAGGACCAACCGGTGGAGCGCATGAGGAGGTCAAGGCCGGAGCCAGCGCCACCCGTCTGATCGCGACCACCGCATTTGTTGCAGTACCAGGAGCCAGTACCGTTTTGGTCGTCGAAGCGGTAGCGGTCCTTGCCGCCGCATAGGGGACAAGGTTGGTGTTTGTCGGATAGCTGCTGTGGGGTGAGGGCGCAGAAATGGGACAGCAGGTCAGGCCACCTGCCGTTGGCGAGGTCTTGGATTCTGTTCATGCCTTCTCGCGTTGCATGGCTTCGGCAATAAGTGAGCGGATCAACGCTGCTCTAGACATGAGGGAGCCAGAGCGGGAGTCCAGCCACTGGAGCTGCTCGACCGGAAGCTCAAGGGAGATGGCCTTTTTGCGCGGGTTTGGCATGGTTGCCATATTGGTCTGGCATGGTTATCATACGATCCACGACGCATCGACGCAACGTGCAGCTCACTGACGATCAGCTCAAGGCCGTGGAGGCAATAGTTTCGCCATGTCCAAAATCGATGGCGTTTAGGGGGCCTGCTGGATGCGGTAAGACAACCGTGCTTCAGCACGCGGCTAAGAGGCTGCCACTCGATCAGACTATTTTTATAGCACCCACGAACAAAGCGTTAGAGGTTTTTTCTTCCAAGCTCCCAGGTGGTGCCCAGTACAAAACTCTTGCGCAAGCAATTGGGAAAGTTAGTGCCACTGTTGATGGCGAACAGCAATTCGTTATTAAGCAAAGCTTAAGAGACCGCCTTTTCAAGCAGTACGAAGAAGATGATATTTGTTATTTCATTGTTGATGAATCTTCAATGATCGGGCAAGAAGATGCCGATCTCTTGGAGGAGATGGCGGAAAGTTGCAACGCAAAGATCGTATGGGCTGGTGACGTCTATCAGCTACCTCCGGTAAAAGATAAGCCGTGCGATCAATTTTATTGTCCAGAAGAGGTTTTTGAGCTAACCAAAGTTCTAAGGCATGGCGGCGCTGTTCTTGATTACGCTACGCATATAAGGTCGCAGTTTTCCTTAAAACATTCTTTTCCAGCTTCTGATTGCTTGTCCGCCGATTCATCGATATTTTTAAAATCTAAACAAGATTGGTTTGATAGTTTTTGCGAATCGCTGTCATCCGGTGACCTCTCAAGCAGAGCTCTTTGCTGGACAAATGCAAATGTTTCGTCTTTGACTAAAAAATCAAGAGTCGCTGTTTATGGAGATAAATGCAATTGGGGGTGGCTGCCAGGCGAAGTACTTATGATTCACAGCCGCCATATCGCTCCAGACGGGGCAATACTTTACACTAGCTTTGAGTACGAAGTCATAGAAAACGAAATCAAACGTTTTACTTTTGATAAGGGTATTCTTAACTATACTACGCCAAAAACCAAAGAAGAAAAAACATTGCCCCTGCTGGTCTCTGGCGATTTCCAAGTTATTACGGCTGTTCGCGTTTTTTTTGACGGCACTCGCGCTGCCGATCAAGTGAAAATCTATTGCCCAGCGCCAGGCTCCGAAGCGAAACTGCATTTTCAGCATATTAAAAAATCAATGGCTACTTTTAAACAAAAAAAATACTTAATTGACCCACAGGAGAAAGAACAAGCATATCTTAAAATTGCTTCAATAAATAGTTATTTTGCTCCTTTGCGTTCCGCTCAGGTTATGACCGTTCATAAGTCGCAGGGGAGTACGTTTGAAAATGTTTTTATTTTTAACGATCTTGTTGCTTGCGAAAAACCAGAAAGAAATAATTTGTTGTATGTTGCCTCGACACGAGCTAGTAAATCTGCCGTCTTTTCCACATTTGCATGAATCTTCGCCCATACCAGCAGCAGCTAATCACCGACATCCGCTTCCAGTATCAGCTCAGTAAGCGCTCAGTGCTTGCCGTGCTGCCTACTGGTGGCGGCAAGACGGTGTGTTTCAGCTATATCGCTCAACAGGCGGCGATTAAGGGCAATCGTGTGTGCGTGTTGGTGCATCGCGCTGAGCTGCTGGATCAAGCCAGTAAATCAATGCCGATGCACCACGGGTTGATTGCAGCAAATCGAAGCATGGATTTAAGCCATGCAGTACAGGTGGCAAGTGTGCAAACATTGGCGCGTCGACTTCACAGGTTGCCGCGCGATTTCTTTCAGCTTTTGATTGTTGACGAAGCGCATCACACCACTGCCGGAACGTGGAAGCAAGTTATTGAGCATTTTTCTGGTGCTCGATTGCTTGGTGTAACTGCTACGCCGATTCGGACTGACGGGCGTGGATTGGGCGAAAACTATCAGTCAATGGTGGTCGGTCCAACTGCTAAGTGGCTTACCGATAACGGCTTTTTGGCAGATGCGCGAGTGTTAGCGCCACCAGGAATTGACACGAAAGGATTGCGGAAGCGAATGGGCGATTTTGATATGAAAGAAGCTGAGGGATTGTTGCAGCAGGGGCAGGTGATGGGCGATTGTTTGACGCATTACAAACAGCACCTGCACGGACAGACTGCAATTGCATTTTGCTGCAGTGTTGCGCATGCGGAGGCTGTCGCTGGGTTGTTTGCGGCAAATGGCGTTGCTGCTGCGAGTATTGACGGAAAGATGGATGCGGGACAGCGAAGGCAGTTGCTGGCATCGCTTGGCAGAGGCGAGATCAAGGTGCTGACATCGTGCTCGCTGATTGGAGAAGGCGTTGATGTGCCATCGGTTGGTGGGTGTATTTTGCTTCGTCCCACCCAGAGCGTTGCGTTGCATTTGCAGATGATTGGTCGATGCTTGAGGCCGTCACCAGGCAAAGCAAAAGCTGTTGTGTTGGACCATGTTGGTAATACGCTTCGACTTGGGCATCACCTTGAGGAGCGTGAATGGAGCTTGGATGGCAAGAAAAAACGCGATTCTGAACGCGTTCCATCGGTGAAGGTATGTCCTGAATGCTTTGCTGCCATGGCTAGCCAAGTGAGCGAATGCGAGCAATGTGGATATGAATTCAGGCCAGAGCGAAGGGAGCTTGAGGTTGTACCTGGTCAGCTTCAAGAATTAACTGCTGAAGCTGCGGTTAAGGCTCGGAAAAAAGAGCAGGCAATGGCTCGAACGCTGCCAGAATTAGAGGCGATCGAACGCCAGCGGGGGTATAAACCCGGATGGGCCAGGAGGGTGATGGCTGCTCGCGGCGGGAATGGAACACGCCGGTGAGAGCGCCATGGAATGTGCTGATCAAGGAATGCTTGCAGGCGGTTGATCGGCATAATTGTGCTTATTTCGAAACAGGTGATGCTAGGCACATACACCTAGCGGCAAGATTGCGTAATTATGTGATGGAGCTAAAGGTATTGATCCATGAGCTTGAAGCTGATTCTTGAGCTGTGCGCAGCGTATGTGGGCGTGTGCTCAGCAATTCTCTGGATGGCGTGGCTGATTTTGCCCTAGCCATTGGACGATCGCCCATTCGCGAGTGTCAGTCCAGAAATGCTGACTGCGATACCAGGTGATCCAGTCTTTGTGGCCTTTGGAGCTATTGCAGGCGAGACAGCAGGAGATGACGTTGTGGAGATCTGCTGAGCCGCCGAGTGCTTTAGGGATAACGTGATCGAGAGTGCCAGAGCGACCGAGTGATTCGCCGCAGTAGGCGCACTCAAAGTTCCAGGCGAGGTGAATTTGGTCGCGTTTACTTCGAGGTAGCCGCATCGTCCCAACGCGGAAGGACGAATACGCCTACGTCTAAATCGATGATGTCGTCGTCGTCGTGAATAAATTCGCTGAGCTGAGAGTAGATGTTTGCGGGCAGCTCGTCAGCGGGAAGATCGCTGCGGAAGATGACCTTGGCGTTGATTTCAACAAGGTGCGCCTGCATGCGCTGACCGCAACTTGTCTTACGGTAGCGAGAGGTACAGGTACGGCCCGGCGTGAGCGAGACCGCGATACAACAGAGGATCAGGTTGGCGCTGGGGAAGCTGCCATATCTCAGACTGTTTCGCAATAATTGCGGCAAATTACCGGATCCAAGGACTGGGCGGTGGGTTGAGTTTGGCGTGGGCAGCCCTGGCGGTGGCGATCTGCTGGGGTGGCGCACGGTTGAGGTGACGCCTGAGATGGTGGGTCAGCGGGTGGCGGTGTTCACGAGTATTGAGGTGAAGACACCCACGGGCCGCATCAGACCAGAGCAGGAGCGGTGGTTGAAGGCGGTGCGCGCTGCAGGCGGGATAGCAGGTGTGGCGCGATCGGTTGAGGAGGCAGAAGCATTGGTGCGACAAGGATTTGAGCAGCTCAATGCGACGAAACCTCCCCATCCGCAGTCCGATGCAGCCCGTTTGTCGCCAGCTCAGATTATGCGCGACATTGCGCCCAAGCCAGATTTGCGGTAAGGTGCGGGAGCCCTAGAGGTTTACCGGTTATGGATTGGACTGAGATTTTGGAGCGCGGCGGGGTGCCAGAGCCACCCGGTCGTGGGGAGGCGTTGCGCAGGCTGAAGGAGGAGCGGCAGTTTGTCGCGACTGTGCGGAGCCGTTCAACGCAGCTCATTAAGACGTTGAAGCTTGAGGCGCGCGACTATTCGCATGCGTTGATCAAGGTGCGCGGCATGCTGGCTGGGCACACGTTGGTGCGGTTGGCGGAGGATTGATCATGACACCGAAGCGGATTGGTGATGTTTGCGCGTTTGTGATTGCAGCGTGGGCATTCGCGATGATCGGTCTTGAGGTTGGTGCGCACCACCAGCCGACGCATTCGGGTACGCAGGAGGTAGTGCGATGAAGACGCTGCCGATTGAAGAGCAGTCATGCGCGAATTGCATGTTTCGTCGTCATGGTGAGTGCAGGTATCACGCACCATCACCAGATTCGTGTTTAACGGATGCGACTTGGCCTTTGGTGGACATGTCGAATTGGTGTGGCGCTTGGGGGTTCAACGAGGATGTCTGAGCGCCGTTTTGTTTTTTCGTTTCCAGTGCTGAACCTTTATGAGGTGATCAAAGCGGTGTCGGCTGTTGAGGCTAGGCACAAGCTGATGAATTCAAATCTTGCCCCTTATTACGGCCAGGCCGTATCGCTTAACCCATGAAGCAGCGTATTTCATTGATCAAGGAAGATCGCATTTGGGATCTTCGCACGCAAGGGTATGACTACGACTCCATTTCGCGAATTGTAAATGTGCATCCATCGCTGACTGGCGTAATTCGTCGCATTCGTCGACGGCCACCAGTTGAGCAGGATCCGATCAAGCGCGGCCGCAAGGCCGGCTGGATGTCGGATGCGCAGATCGAGGAGATCAGGTATCGCAAAGCAGCGGGTGAGACACTGCGCTCAATTGCTGCATCGTTTGATGTCAGCGAAAGCTGCATTTGTAATATTTGCAAGGGCAGAACGTATCGCGAATCTGAAAGCAAGGGTTACACGTTTGATTTTTCCAACCGTTTACGCCGATGAATTTACTAATTGTTGACACTGAAACCACAGGTCTTACACCTGCTGATGCGCGTTGCATTGAGGTTGGCGGGATTTTATTTAGCGTGGATGAACGCGCTGTGTTGGGGCAGTGTTCGTTCTTATTGCCGACCAGCGAGAACCCGGTTGCGCATATCAATGGCATCCGCGCAGAACTGACGCACAGACCGCAGGCCGCTAGGGCCGGCATGGAGTACTTCTATGCGATGGCGAAACAGGCTGATTATGTGGTCGCACATAATGTCGAGTTTGATCGGCAGTGGTTTGGCCATGGTTCATTGCCTGCGCTGGAACAGCAGTGGATTTGCACGATGGAGGATGTTGAGTGGCCTCGTGTCACTCGAAGCCGCCCTGCTGTGACGCACCTTGCGCTTGCGTATGGCGTACCGGTATGGGCCGCGCACCGTGCGTTGACCGATTGCATCTATTTGGCGCAGGTGATGGAACGCGAGCCTGATTTGGAACTATTGCTGACGCAGGCGCTGGAACCAAAGCGGTTGTATATGGCAATGGTGAGCTATGACGACCGACAGAAGGCAAAAGATGCTGGGTTCCGGTGGGATGGCGAGCAGCGGCGTTGGCTGCGAAAGATGCGTGATACGCAGGTGCGTGAGCTGGCGTTTGGTGTGCGGGAGGTGGCGGCGTGAGCAAAGCGAGCGAGTTCGCGAAGACGTGCGCTGATGCGATGGGCTTTAAGGGGCGCTTGATGTTGTTTACGGCTGGAGTTTTGGGGTTGTTCTTCCCTGGAACTGTTATTTATTCGCTGTTGATCGGCGTTGCTAGGGGGTTAAAAGACGCTGACATTGCGAAAATGCTGGAGGAGTTGGAATGACCTGGCGCTACATGTTCGACAGCGAACTCGAATGGCAAGTTGCTTATTTGGAGTATTGCTGGTTGCTTGATTCTGCTTGTCACTACTGGGGCGCTTAGCTCTACACTCTTCTCTCCCTGATGAAACAACACTTACCACCGCCTCATAAATGGCAGACAAGGATCAAAACGCCTTGTCCTTTGCTGATGCCCTGCATCCAATGCAATGAGCTACTGCCCGTCGTGGATTACTACCCGATTAAAAACGGGATCATCACGATTACGGGAGAAAGGCGAGGAAGGCGTTGCAAATCCTGCAACATTCAGGCATACAGAGACTTGGATCCTCGTCTAAAGCTGCTGTACAACGCAAAGCAGCGAGCAAAAAGGATCGGAGTTGAGTGCTCCTTGACTGTTGACGATATCGTAATACCGGAGCAATGCCCCGCCCTTGGTCTTGAAATTAGGGATTACACCGGGTGTGGCAAGCCAGATTTCTCGCTTCACCACGACGCAGCCACTCTGGATCGCATTGACAATTCAAAGGGATACGTCTCCGGCAATGTGCACGTAATCAGCAAGCGTGCAAACTTGCTCAAGAAAGATGCCACCATCGAGGAACTGACAGGCATCCTCAATTACATGAAAACAACTGTTGCTGCCCGGCCAGATACACACTACGAGGTTCAACAATGACTCAAGAACACCCGATTACTCCGCCGCCTAAGCTGGTGCGCCAGTGGGCGACTACCAACGGAACTGCCTACAAAGATCTTTTTGCTTTGTGTAAAAGCGTTGCCGACCAAGCCGCCCAATGGGGCGCTGATCAGGAACTGGAGGAGTGCGACAAAGCGCTGAGGAAGATTTGGCAAATGGATCACGTCTCTACCCTTGATGATTTCTTACGCGAACTCCGCGCCGCCCGCCGCCCCAAGCCGCCGAGCTTGAAGGAGCAGGCGCTTGAAGCACTCAAGCACGCGGAAGAGGGTTGGCGCCCTGTACCTGATGACTGCGCTCTAATCCGCCGCGCTCTTGAGGCGCTGCCTGACTAACAC
>Ga0208019_1000700_pt1 | contig 18156 bp, 22 predicted proteins | sample CB_VirMetaG_5_FD_184540 | JGI IMG/M metagenome (GOLD analysis project Ga0208019, IMG submission 184540) | Freshwater to marine saline gradient viral communities from Chesapeake Bay - CB_1508_1D Viral MetaG (SPAdes) (version 4) | ecosystem: Environmental > Aquatic > Marine > Coastal | place: USA...
TGTCATTGCCTATGCAAAACAATATTCGTTCAACAGGAAAGCCCTCAGCGTTTCTTAAAATACCCTTAACACCATCCATTACTCTTTGCTTTGCTATTTCTACATTATACTCGTTTCCAGTTTCTTTACTATCGGCATACTTACCAATATGTACATCAGCTGGATTAATGATAAGCAAATGTCCATCCTCTCTTTTAGGATAATCTATTGTAGGATATTTAGGAGAGTAGTTAGATATAAGCTCCTCAATAGAATTAAGAAACTCATCTTTTGTAAACTCGTTTGGCTTTGCCAAGATTGAAAACTTCTGGCTCTTATACCAATAATGTGAAACACTATTGATGTCAATACCAGCTGAATCACATTCATCAGCTAATAATGAATCATTTTGTTTGTCTATTCGGTATTGGTCAATCAGTTTCCATTCGTCTGGTTTCAACCGATACCTTTTTCCGTCTTTCATTTGTTTTTGATTTTCTCTAAACCTCTTGAGCCGAAGTATGCACCTATAACAGTAATTAAAACTATCTGCAATAAGTCAACCCATTTATCTTCTACGACAAATTCTATTACTCCAGCATCTATAAATATAAGCAAAGTTGTTGAAACTACAAGCCATCCCAACACTAAAGGTCTTATATTTCTAGGTAGCCATGAGGATTGTTGATTATCTGATTGCCATCTTTTAGTGATTTCTTGCTCAATTAAAGCCTCTTGTTCTTGGATAATTTTTTGCATCTCGTTTTTGAGTTGCATTTTCTCCTCTGTGCTTGTGATACATTCATCAATAATTGTGTCAGCTTTACCAAGCAATCCACTTAAAATAGTTCCTAATATAGCCATATAGCATCTGGTTTGTCATTATCTGTGTCGCAATGAATAAAAGTCTTAGCTATGCCAATTCGAGTAAATCCAGCCATTATAAGAGCATTAACTATCTTTTGTCTAGTATTACTATCATTACAAGCTAAATCACTTGCTAATCCCTTTAAATGGCTTGAATTAGAAACTCCTCCAACTCTTTTATTTGTTTCCTCACTTCTCCATCCACTTGTTATCTTAAATGGTATTCCAGCAATATCTCTAGCCTTATCTAATTTTAATAAAAAGTCCATTTTCATATTCTTGCCAGTTCCTGGAGCATCATCAAACTCTTCTAGTTTAAAGTATTTTAATGCCATTGATTTATCTAATTTTTTTAAACTCTCTTTCCAAGTTTCAAGTTTCATATCCATTATCCTTGACCTCTTGATTTAGATTTATAACCATTTTGACCTTTTGAGGCATTTTTAGAATGAACTCCCTTGCGTTTTCTTTTTGTTTGCTTGACAAAGTTTACTATATTTTTTTTGCTCATTTCTTATTATTTCTATTATAAATAAATTTATCCGTTGTATATATTATTGACATCAATAATAGAACTATTTTTAATACAATCTCAACATCTGCTAAACTTACAAAAGTGAATATTGATGTATTTACAAATAATACGTCTGCTGTTTCTTTTATTATTTTCATAATCTTGGATCGTAACTTAAATATATTTCTACATCTCCATAAAACTTGTCAGAACTAGATGCATATTCTCCAGTCTTTTTTATTGTTGGAAATATTACATTGCCCTCATCTAAAGTGTAAGGAGTTGTATATACTCTATTGAATACATAGTTTTGGTCGTTTTGTGATGTTGCCTCTAATTTATCTATAAGAGATATTGTTTGATTTTTAGAATCATTTGCATCAGTAGGCATATCCCATAAAGAGAAAGTAAAATTGTGTCCAGTTGTTGCATTTGTACTAAAATTATATATTATTTTTTCAATAATAGCACCACCAGTAGGAGCAATAAAAAAGCCATATTGACTAGTCCATCTATTAGGCTTTGAATCGCCATCGGATAAAACTGCACCAGCATTAATATTAAAGTTCCATTGACTAAAATTAGGCAAAACATCGTTTCCATGTGTGTTGTCAGTCATATAACAATGGCAATGAGCATTGACTCTTTTTCTAAATAGTGAATCGTACTTGTATTCCCTATCTAAAATGACAATACTACCAGCTGGAATAAGTTGTGAAACGGTAGTTGATGCAAAGGTCAATCTATTAGAATTAAAATTGACATTCCCATTTAACGTGATTTGTATTGGCTGACCAGTATCAGCACATATAACATAAATAATATCGTCTGCTACTAAAAGAGTATTAGTTCCACTTGTAGGAATTATATCAATAGATGAAATTGTCAATGATGTTGTGTCACTACTCGTAACTGCAACGCTCTCTCCTCTTAAATAATTGTTAATCCTTGCCATTTACCAAAGTTCAAATTCTTGAGCTGCTGGTAATATATTTAAATTACCAACTACTATTGTTTGTGTATTTCCACTTAAATCTATTCCGTACCATTCGCCACTCCAAGTGTCCTCATTAGCATTATAAGTAACTTGATAAGGAATGTAAGGAGTTCCATCTATATTAATTCCATTTAAATAATGTAATATTTGACCACTAATTGTCTTGATATTTCCGTTAAATACCTTAGCTCCACTCATCTGTCCTTTTAATACCTCCTCAACAAGTAATTGAGTAAACTCAACACCAGTTCCAGTATTATAGGCTTTCCATGTTGCATTCGTTCCACTATCCCAACTTGATGTTGTATAGTTATATGTTTCAATTCTGCCGACCGCTCCACTTGTAGGACCAGTTCCAATAAATAGCTCAGGAATTTCAAACTTAACACCATTATCAATCGTTGTTCCTCCGGGTGAGTTGTAAGCTCTAAAATACTTTTTAATGACTACCTCATTATCTATTAAATATTTTATTCCTTGCTCTTCACTTAATTCTGGAGCAGAATAAATTAAAATGTCATCCTCATTAGTAGTGGTCGTTGTTTCTGTAATTTCTATTTGACTATTTATAGCTAAAGCACTTATATAGTTATTATAGTATGCTTGACTATATATTTCTAAAAATAACTCTCCATCTGCTGGTAGCTCTTCAGTTTGTAGGTTAATGTTTACCGTTGAAACTCCAGGACTATAATTGTCATTTAAATATACTGGACCTATTGGAGAACCAGTTGTTGTAAAGAAATCCGATGTAGTCCATTGATTAGGAACTAAAGATGAAATAGGACAATAGTAAGTAGTTGCATCCGTTACAAGTTTAAATCTTGCACTTATTCTCACTTCTACTTTTTCATTTGCTCCAGAAACATCAGTAAAAGTCAAATTATTAACTCTGTTAACTTGTATATCTCTATTAAATAAAATACTTGATCCAGTAACTTGAGTAACATTACCTAAAGAAATGATTAGTCTATCACTTGCAGAATTATTTATTGAATAACTAGAGCCAGTATATGTATTGCCATTATATATAAATCCATTCCAAATAGCTATTTCATTTGATTGGCTTTGATATGCTGTTCCAGTATCTCCATCAATATAGTAGTAATAAAATGGCATATCAAAACTCTGTAAATGGTTGTAATATGTCTCAACACTTCTCAAAATAGGTAAGAAATCAAAGTCAGCATTATATCTTTTCTTTGTTGTACCCTCTGTCAAGTTTAAAGAAGTTGATCCATAACTTGCTGGAGTTGTTACACTATTTTTGTTGTAAGTTCTAAAATAGTGTGTACTTGGAGAAGTCCAATCGTCATAATTATTGACTTGTATTAAGTTCCATCGACCAGCCGACATAAAACATCTCATTCCCCATGCTTTGCAAATATTGTCTAATAATGTGAATGAGTCTTTATATTTTTTAGAGCCGTCATCATCAACCTCAACAAAAGCCATAAAATTAAACCTACTAGCAACTAAAGGATCACGACTATCTGTACTTGTCATTTCATCAGTAGTCCAATCAACAGAAGTCCAAATAAATGTTGGAGAAGTATCTGACCAGTAGTTTGTAGATGTTGCTATTTGATTAATAAAAGCATTTCTAAAATATACTATTGTTTGATATGATGTAGGATTTATGTATGGTATATTTGTATTAAAAGCAATATCTTTTAAAGGAGCTAAACCACAAACGGCTGTCAATGATACTCTTCTTGGATAAGCAATGTCCTCCTCTGGAGATATATCATTTAATAATAATCCAGCCCAATACAAAGAATAACTAACATCGTTAGAACTACTATAAATCCCTATGTCATAATCTCCATAAGCCGAACTCCTAATCTCATTGATGACTGATTGCTCTCCATTTTGAGTTATTAATACATCTAACTTAACCTCTGAGGGTATTAATCCAGTAAATCTATTATTATCGTCAGTTTGATAAGTTAGGCTAAATCCATCAGCTCCTAAATCTGGAGTAAATAGTGTGGCACTTGTAGAATTATTGTCATATATTTCTACTCTGTAATAAGTTCCGTTATCACTTTGGAAACTACACTCAAATCGTTTATCTCTTGCCATTAGTAACCTCTTGTTCTATTTCTGTTATTTCTTGCTCTATCTGAACTTAGTAATATATCAGCTCCACTTATTGTACCAAATACTTCTGTAGAGCCTCCAGTATTTATCATTGATTTTAGTCCTACTCCTCCACCTACAGAATTAGCATTAACATTACCTACTCCTCCTAATACATCTCCTATACCAGCTAATCCACCTATATTCTTTAATCCCATCATAGCACCTATACCAGTACCTCCTAGTAAAGCATTTAGTATAAGCATAGCAGCTATCTGAGCTAACATTGCTTTTAATGCTTGTTTAGCACCCTCTAAGAATGATTTAAAGAAGCCTTCTTGACTTTGTAATGCTTGAGCAAATACTCCTTGTATTACATTACCAAAACTCATAAAGCTCTGATTTATGTCGTTAGCTACAATATCCATAGAAGATAATCCCTCTTGAAACTCTTCTAAAACTGGTGTAAGTTCTTTTAATTTTTTTAATTCTACATTAGTAGCTTTTATTGGCTCAATAAAATTAAAGGAAAAATTAGGGTCTGGAGTTCTTTCAGTAGGTTTTTTAGGCGTTGTAGTAGGTACAAATGGAGCAATAGGCTCAAAATCTCCTACTACTTCATTATAATCCTCGTATTCTTTTTGTAAGTCTCTGAATCTATTTACAAGATATAAAACAGCTGCACCAGCAGCAGCTATTGCAATAGTTATTGGATTAATTGCAGCTACAAAACTTACAGCTAAAGGTATTAATGTAGTCAATGTAGTTACTAAACTACCAAACACAATTAACAAAGGACCAACAGCAGCAACTATAGCTCCATATTTTACTATGTTCTTTTTTTGTTCTTCTGTTAGATTGCTTAATGCCTTTGATACTTTTTGTAAACCTTTTGTTAAAGGGTCTATAAATTCTAGTATAATCTCTCCAAACTTTTCAGATACATCTCCTAATTCGTTTTTAAGCTGTTGTAATGGTCCTAAACCTTCTTTAGCTATTGCCTTTGCTTGTCCTTGAAATTTTCTCGTTAAAGTTTCCGTAAGTTTTACAGCTTTTTCTTGTGCTGTCATTGCTGGATTTAATCCAGTGTCAAAGTATCTTTTAAGAGCATCAGTAGAAGTTCCTATAGTTTTACCTACTAATGAAGCTGCTGTTGCTAAATCAAGTTTCATACCAGTAGCAAAATCTTGCAAGGCTGGAGTAATCATTAAAATCTGACTCTCTGTTAATCCTAACTGTGCTAGAAATGATTGAGCTTGTAAAGTAGCCTCATCTCCAAATATTGTAACCTTTTGTAATTCCCTAGCTTGTTCAGCTAAGTTAGCAAATGCTTCTGCATTGTTTCCTAGTGCAGTTCTTAACGATGTCTCTGCTTTTATCTGTTCATCAAATGCTTTAACACTTGCAGCTCCAAAAGCTAAAATAGGTAAAGTAAGTCCAGTAGAAATAGTACGTCCTAAAGACTTCATATTATTACCAAACTTTTTCATTGACCTCATCGACTTCTTGAGGTTACTCTGAAACTGCTTATCGTTTAATGATAATTTTATACTTAAATTTTTCTCAGCCATTTTTCTTATTTAGCAAATCATATTTCTTTTTAATATACTCAGCCCTTTTTCTTTGTTTGTCGATGTCGGTTTTAACTTCTTTTTTCTCCCAGTCAAACTTAATAAGTTTCTCTGGAGTTAAGGATTGACCTTTCTTAGTATGTGGCTGTAAGTTACAACACGCCAACCAGCGTACTCTTTCCCACTCAAACCTTTGCTCTAATTCAAACCTATCATTCCTACCCTTTTGAATACAGAAGAACTCGTGAAATGTTAGCTCCCAAAATTGACTAGGTAAAAGTCCTAGACCGTATGCAACAGCCTCTAAACTATCCCAATTTATTTCTTTGTTTTCGCCACTTTCTTCGTGGCTTGGTCGTTTCCCTCAGATTCAAATTTAGCTGTAAATTGATTGCTAAATATTTCTAGCACGTTATTTAAAGCGTTAAAATCCTCATCTAATAAGTCTGCGACATCATCAACATTTAAAGAACATTCAACCCCACTAACTCTAGCTCCGTCTTTTAAACCAGCTAAAATCAACTGACAAGCATCATCTAAACTCATTCCCTCTCCTAACTTGTCTAAGTCTTGTAAACTTCTATTCGTTGCCTTAGTAAAGTTTCTTAAACTATTCATCCCAAATCTAACTGGGTAATCTTTTCCGTTTATTATAACTATTTCGTACATCTTGTTGGTTTTAATCTTTATTGGTAGGAGCAGAGCCGAAGCCCTTACCCCAACCAACAAAAGGAATTATTATGCTTGTACTGCTTGAGTTAATGCACCAGTACCCTCGATACTTACTGAATAAGTAGGAGCATCCTCAACACCACCACTAACTTCAAAGCTAGTAACTAAACCAGAGCCAGTGTAATAAGTATCTCCAGCTGACAGAGAACCACCATAAGTGAAAGTGAATGTTACTTCTGTTCTGTTAAGCATTTGAGTTACTAAATCACTTGGATCAGTAGTTGTTCCAGCAGTAGGAGAATAGTCATAAAGACCATCAGCCGAAAGGCTAAAAGACTTTTGACCACCGATTAAATCTCTCCATCCAGAGCTATCTTTAGTACTTACATCTATTGTATCAGCATTAACTGATAAACTTACATTTTGTGAATGGAGCAGTTTATACTCTGTTCCTCCACTTGTTTCTGAGACCTTTAATATTAGGTCTGTTCCATTGAAAATTGCCATCGTTTTTTATAAATTATAATTAGTAACTAGTTATCTAAATCATCAAGGTTTGCATCCTTTTTAGATTTCTTTTTGGGTTTTCCTAAAGCATCATAGAAAGATAATAATCTAAATACTTTTTCTGAAACCTCATAAGATTCGCCTTTGGTATATTCTACTCCTCGAATCTCAATATCTTTTTTAATATATACTTTAAACATATTTATCTATTTATGTTGAATCTATAATCTTGTCTAATTCCGTAAAATCCTATGCTCCCAGCACTATCATCGTATAACTCATCTTGAGAATCATAGAATATTTTATCTACAACAACTCCAGAGAATGTTCCACTTGTATAATCCAAAGCAGTTCTTACATATCCAGCTAATGTCACTAAATCAGAATAAACATTGTCATAAATACTGATTTGCACCGTAACATAATCATATTGACTAACTCCGTTCTTTGTATTGTTAGGAATATCTGAAATCATTTGATATGTAATATAAGGTAATTTGCTATTAGTAGGAAAGTTATATCTACTAGGGAATATCCTTAAATTACCATCAGTAGTAACTAATGGAGCTACATTTGAGTCATTGCTTAGAATGTTATATATTACTTTTCCTATCTCCATTATTTCATTCTTTTATCTATCAATTTTTTTATTTGATTGATGACATCATTTTGAGCTACACTTCCTTTGTTTATTGCTGTTTTGTCTAGCATTCTAAGTCCTGGAATACCTCTAAAACCATATTCTAAAAAGTAGAAATAAAATCCAGATTTTTTCATATCAGCCCATGCACCTTTAACTCTTGGTCCTATATAAACACTTGGAGGAATACCTCTTCTGTTTTTGCCGTTTATTATAGCCAAAGACTTTTCAAGTTGTTTACTTTTTTTAGGAACTAAACTTTTAAGCTCTTGCAATAATGGTTTGGCTGCCTTTCTCATTCCTTGTCTAAGCAAAGTCTTATTTCTGCTTTCTGACATATCTAAGCTCTCTAAATCCTTTATTAAAGATTTAAGCTCTCTATCGTCAATAGTAGCTGTAACAAAACCAGCATGGCCACCTTGATTGCCTCTTAATATTTTACTTGTTCCTATTGCCATTATTGCTCTGGAAAAGGGTTAATACCGTTATCTATTAATATGTTTATCCAATCTATTTCCTTAGTGTATAAGTCTACATTGTCCCACTTAGTCTCTAAGCATTGATAGGTTTCTAGCACTCCAAACGATACTATCGCATCACTATCGTTCCATACGATGTAGTAACTCTTTACCTCTGGGTAGCATATTTCTGTTAATCTTAAACTCATCAGCCAGTTAAATTATTTAGTTCGTCATCACTTAAAGCCTCATTAAATACTGCTAGTGATTTTACTTTACCGTAGAATTTATTGCCTATACTTAAATATTCAAAAGATAAATCATTCAAACCTATAGGTACATCAGAATTTGTATCAGGTGAACCTAATTGTGTTCCATTTATCCAAACTTGTGCATTATTTTGTTCCCATTTGAGAGCAATTTTATTAAAATCTGTTACAGTATATGAAGTTGTTGATTTGTCTAAATTATCTCCACCTACACCTCCTACTCTTATTATACATCTAATAGTATTAGATACACTACTAAATAGAATTTGAACTATATTATTTGTAGAGCCATCACTTATTGTTATACTTCTATTTGTTAAATCATCAGCCAAAGCAGCTATCTCTGCATATAACACACCCTCTGTTGAGTTTATTAAGTCAGCACTACCAGCACCAGTTGCAGTCTCTGTAGCTCTTGTCTCTGTGCTTCCAGTTAGTGTTGGTATGTATGATGTAGCGTAGGGTAAGGCTTCTACTTGTGCGCCCCAAGCGTAAAAAGAACCACCATCTTGTTCGGCAGTAGTATTATTAATACTGTGTGGATGTATGTAAAAATCGTTAAACGTAGTAGCTGATGTCGTATTAGTTACTGATATTCTATACCAACCATTACCAAAACTTTGTATTGACGCATCATCAAAGTTATTAGTTCCTATTGTGCCATTTTGCACGTTAAACCAAGTGCTTGTACTCTCAGCTCTTAGTCTTATATATGGAGCATTAATGTACTTTACAAAAACAGAGTAAGTAAATGTTCCATTAACACTTGCGCTAGTATTTCTTAAATCTTGACTTATTGTAGAGCCAACATATTTATCTACATAAGCACTACCATCGGGAGCTGTTTGTAAAGTGGTAGTTATTGTTGCGTTTTGTGTAATCCATTGGCTAAAATCTTCACTATAAGTAATAAGATTAGTAGAAGTAGGCTCTAACAATATATGACCATTCTCTCCATTACTATCATAGTTTATTCTTGGCACTCCAGTAGCTACATTTGAAACTAATCCACTTGAGTTTATTCTTGTAGCAGTTGAAGTTCTAGCAAAGTCAAAATCCTCATAAGGCTCGTCTATTGGTGCTACGTTGTAAAGCGTTCCAGCCTTGTAACCAGTAGGAGTTAAGATTATACTTGCTTTATTTAATAGTCCGTCTGCCATTAGCTTATATCGTTTAAGTCTTGTAAGAATGCTTGGCTGTCTGTTGTGTTCTCTACTATTCCTCCAGCAGCTACTACTCTTGTATTTAATACGCTTATGTAATCGGCTGGTGTTGGGTTAAAGATACCACCATCAACAATAGTCCAACCATCGTCCTCTATTAATCTGAATCTTGAAGCATAAGCTGACTCTGTAAATTGTGAGCCTCCAAAGTTTATACTTATATCGTTATCGTGTGGATTAGCTTCCCAAGCTGTTAGCGTTGCATCGTAGTTAGATGTGCTTAGACCAGTAGCGTTCTGCATAAAGTTAGTAAAGTTAGTAACATTACTGATATTCCACCCAGCTAGAGATTGGTCGAATAAGTCGCAGTTGTAGAGCATTTGTGACATATTTTCTACGTTAGTAGTGTCCCAACTATATATGTCTCCATTGAATTGTTGGCAATTAAAAAACATATTGTCCATTCTTTCAACATTAGAAGTATCCCACGAGTTTAAATCTTGGTCAATGGTGTTACAATTATAAAACATATAACTCATATTAGTCACATTACTAACATCCCAAGAGTTTAGTGACTTGTTAAATATTCTACATTCAAAAAATGCTGTACTTAAATTAGTAACAGAACTTATATTCCAATTACCTATTGCTCCATCAAAATTAGTACAGCTCCTAAACATTGCACTAAAAGAATCACTAGAAACAGTAGGAGCATCTGTAGCACTAGCATCTAAATTAGTGCAACCATAAAAAGCAGCACTAGTAGATAAGTCTAATACTCCCCATTGTTTTACATCAAGCATTTTAAGCCTATCTCCAGCGTTATTGAATTGCCATCCTTGTAATGTTCCCTCTATGCTTATTTCGTATTGTCCAGCACTTGTATAAGTGTGTGTGACTTCTTGTTGATTGTAACTTGTTATTGTATCGCTAGAGCCATCTCCCCAGTTTACTGTAGCGTTATAACTACCACCACTAACCAATGGCATCATAAATTGTGTATTCAAGCTAGAGCCACTTGAAGTATTCTCTGTATCAATAGTAAAGACAAATTGATTAGGAGCTGTCTGTGATAAATCTACTACGTCATTCTTCTCTAATAGAAGCACCATAGCATCTTTACGACCTACTTGCTTTATGCTCTTGATAGAATAATTAGTAGAGCCGTTAGAGATAAAATACTGAGGAGAAACTCCAATGTTAGTTCTGTATCTTATTAGGCACTCTATACGCTCGTCATTTATTAAGGCATCAGCATCGAAGTTAGTATTACCACCTTTGAAATCAAAGTTTGCATAGATGGTAACGTAACTATTGTCAGATACTACTCTCTCGCCATAAGCGTTAGTAGAGTAAGTCTGTGTATATAGTTTTAACTTTCTATCTAGTTTGCCTATTATCATAGTTCTAGAAAGCGATAAGGAGTTAATAAGTACTCAACCATTAAAGGTAATTCATTCACTTGTGTTCCCATTACAACATCTTGTCGGTTCTCATAATATCGACCTACAATTATATAAATAGCTTGAACTATTGGAGCTGGAACATCACTAGCACTACCACCAACAATAAACTCAACCTCTATTGCATTAGGTCTCTCATAAGTGTTAGGAAAGTCTCCAGTATTAGATTGATAAATTCTTCCAGGTCTTACTCTAGTGTCAACATCGTATTGGTCAGTAGCTAAAGTCTGTAAAGTGTTATCCTCATCGTAGTATTTAATATGAGTAACACTTGCGACCTCTCCTATTTGTAAATCAATGTAAGGAGGGAACTCATCATAAAATATATTGTACGTCTGAGTCATTAATCTACGTCTAGTAAACTCTTCTACAACTTGAGTAGCAACATTAATTAAACTCGTGATGTAAGTATTGTCATCGTCATAGTCTGAGTCTATTCTTAAAAATGCTTTAGCCTCTGATAATGATATAACAGTAGACGTTGGAGCAGTCTTTAGAACTAACTTACCATAAGGCACATAGTCAGAGCCTCTTAATGTGTTAAAGTTGTAGTTATAGTATTCCATTTAAAAAAAATTAATGGAGAGAGGATTTCTCCTCCCTCCGTTAAAATAAACAAATTATGCTTCAATCAAATTAACAAAAGCAGTATCATTTTGTACGCAATCGCCATCCACAAGTGATTGAACTATCATTCTTGTCTGGCCGATTCCAGCGTCAGTAAAGCTATCCACGATTAATGAGATACCTCCGAAGGTCGCTAGATGACATTTAGAGAAATCTCCGAATAGAGCGTGGTCTTTACCAGCAGTTCCACCGTTACCTACGTTAGGAGATACGAAAGCGAAGTAGCCATTAAGCTCTTTTCTAGCGTTGTCCCAAATAGGAGAAACATTAGAAACTTGTGCTAAACCTTTTACAGTAGCATAAGCAGATGGGTCTAATAAGTAAGCCATTCTAGCTCCTTGTAAAGATACACCATTAGCAATCAAGTCAGTTTCCATTTCAATCCAATCAGCAGCAGTAACCGTAGTTGGTCCAGTAGCAGCATCAGCGAAGATAGAAGTAGGAGCGTTAGATACATCACCAGTACCTAATAATGCAGCCTCTAAAGTAGAAGCAACAGATGCAGCCATATTTCTTCTCAAAGCACCTTCAATACCAGCGTTCTGAGTTAAAGCCTCTTGTGAAACATTAACAATAGAGATAAGTTTCTTAGGAGATAATGTTACGCTTGTAGCAGTACCATTAGCAGATGGAGCAGTTCCACTAGTCTCAGCAACGAAACCAGAGTTGATTGCACTAAATACTGGGAACTTTGCGTTATTTACACCGAAGTATGTGTTTGCCCCAGCAGATGCTAAAACTAAGTTAGCTTCTAATTGGTCAGTCCAAGCCATAACCTCAGTAGCATTACCAGAAGCAGTAGCAACAGCAGCACGAGATAAAACAGAAGAAGGTATAGCAATACCGTTATATGTTTGACCAGTATAACGAGCTTCATTACGTGCTTCTTCGTCCATTTCCTTAACTAAGCCTTCTAATTTACCAGAGTAAGCAGCTTTCATAGCTTCTTGGAAAGAATACTCTCTAATTTCTTTAGGAGTGTTTGTTCTTTCTTCTTTAACAGCTTTAGTTGCTTGAAGTTTCTCAAAAGATTCAGCTCTTACAGCCATCTTGTTTAACTCCTCAACTTTTTCATTTAAAGAGTCAAAGTTGCTTTGCTCATCAGAAGTTAGGTCACGACCTTCAGCAGATGCTACAAGTCCTTCCATCTTTTCGATAACCTCAGCTCTTTCCTCTTTGTAAGATTTTGAGTTTTTCATTTTATAGAAAATTAATATTAATATTTATTTTTTAAGATTTTTAAACGCATTTCATTGAGGGAGCGTTGTTTCAAATCTTCTTCTTCTTTTATACCCTCTAATTTTTCAGCCTCTAAACTTTCTTCTAGTTTTTTAGCTTCTTCTTTTTCTTGCCATTCTTGCATAGAACGTAAAGCGACATTACTAGATGCTTCATTATATGCTGGATACACGACTGAGCTTAAATCGTAGAGACGAGATACTTTATTAATAGTTCTTATATTCATACCATCTTTCATCTCCCAAGAATCATCCTCTACAATAAATGCAAAAGATGATTGGTTTACTGTACCATTTTTCAAAAGCTCAACTAAATCTCTAGCTGTTGATGTGTTAGGCATATCAGCCTCATAGCGTAAGCCTTTCTCATCTACCGACATTCTTAATGTACCATTAGTAGTTCTAGCAAGTACATAGTTTGGGTCGTGGTTAAATAGAAATCTAACGTCATCTTCCATACGACCTTCAAAAGCCTCTGGAGATATATACTCTCTAAATCCACCTAAGTCGTTAGACATAGAATTAAAGACAGCACCATAGCCAACTACAGTTTGCTTATCTCCATCCATTCTGACTTCTAAATCTTGAACATCTATTGTTCTTATTTCTTTATTATTCATATTTATAGATTTTTCTTCTTTTTCAATCTCTTTGATTTTTCTTTTAGTCCAAGCAAAGCCAGGATCTCCACCCCATAAAGCCCATGCTATTCTACCAGCACTTGGATAACCATCATCTCCACTATAAAAGCCTTGACCTTGTTTATCAACTTCATGACGACTAAAATAGGAGTACATTCTTTTAATAGTTTGAATGCTTAGATTTACTCTATTTTTTAAATCTCTAGCTCTTGCAACTCCTACCTCAGTTCCTCCTCTTCCAAACTCTTCTCTCCATTCTAATCCTTGTTGAGCTTCGTCTGCCATCTCTTGAGTTGGCTTAGTATTTATATCATCTAAAGCTCTATCCTCCTCATCCTCTATTTGAGCATAGCAAATGGCTAATCTTTGGTCATTGTCATACTCTTGCATAAACTTATCAGCAACACATCTCTCAATGAATTGCTCTTCCGTTTCGTTTGTATTTTTAGTTGGTATCGGCATTACTCTTTGTCCTCCTCTTCAACATCTCCAATAGGAGCATAATTTAATGGCATGAATAATTGGTCTCCCTCTGGTCCTACACTATTCAAATCCTCCATTCTTCTTATTTCATTAATAGACAAAGCTCCAATACTAGCCATCTCACGATAATAGGTGGCTCTAGAGGAACTATCTCCTCTCAATAAAGCATTAGCATCCAATTTAATTGTAAATAGCCCAAATTCGTTTTGTCTGAATAATTTACGATTTAACTCTTGTTCTATTAAAACCATGTAAGGGGTTAAGGTAAATCTAACGAAGTCAATAGATAAAGCCTCAATACTAGAATAGTTTGCTGCCTTTTCTAAATGGCCAATTAAAGATAATGGAACTTTAAAGATTCTCGCAATCTCTTCAATCTGAAAGCGTCTAGTCTCTAAAAGTTGATACTTGTTAGCATCTATGTTGGTTTGTTCAAATGTCATACCCTCTTCAAGGATTGCCGTTTTACCAGCTACAAAAGAGCCAGAATAGTTTTGATTCCATGAAGTCTTTAATCTCTCAACAGCTTCTTTTGATAGTTTACCTGGATGTTTAATTACTCCTCCGACTTGAGCAGAATTCCCTAAATAACTATTGGCTGTATCATTAGCAGCTATTGAAGTTGCTATTGTTGTGTTTTGTGCTTTTAATATACTAACACCCTCACAACCATTGAAAGATAAGTTAAAAAAGTGTAACATATCCTCTTTCATTACTCCTATCTCATAGTCTTTAATGTCATAGTAAATATTACCCTCATGTTTTATTACTTTGACATCCTCCGGATTGATAGGTATTAATGAGATTGGTCTTGCATTGTTATCTCTCTCTATATAAAAATAAGCATTTCCCTCAAGCAATAAGTTAGTCATTAAAGTATCAAGGAAAGTATAAGGAGTCATGTATTCATTAGGATATCTAGTAAGTAGGTTATAAACTGGATGACTTACATCAGTAATCTTGTCCTCATCCTTTTCTACTTTGTAAACTTTTATGGGTAAACTAGATATTGATTCACTAATTACACGAACACATGAATAGACGGCACTAAAAGTTAATGATGTGTCTCTATTTACAGCTGTTCTATTAGCAGCTCCATAGCCACCAAAAACAGCTCTTAAAAAGTTGTCTCCTCTTTTTTCAGATTTGAGAAAGTCAAATAGTCCCATAAAATTGTAATTACATTACAAAGATAACATAAATCGCAAAAGTCAAATCCACATTATACCTCTCTCGTCATATGCAGATGAGTCACTAGAGTCGTCATTCATATAACATCCAAGAGCCATAACGAGAGCAACCATTCCATCAATCTTCTCAGTTGATTTACTTTTGTCCATTTTAATATTCCCAGCTGGATCAGTTTTCATTGCTAAGTTAGAACACATCCATCTTAATACTTTGTTTCCAGCATGATTTATTTGTTTACCTAAAACTAATTTTTCTAGTTCTTTAGTAGGAGCTGACATACTTGCAAATCCTTGTCCATAGCTTTCCATTGGCAATCCATCCTCTGTTAAATCAATGACTAATTGGCTTGAGTTCCATCTATCGTAGGCAATAGACTTAATGTTTACAACCTCAGCAACTTCTTTTATTCTATTCTTAATATAATTGTAGTCAGTAACATCTCCCTCAGTTAGTTCCATTAGTCCCTCTTTTTGCCAACCAATATAGTCCACTTGGTCTCTTCTACTTCTTATGAAAGCATTTTCTTTTGGAGCAAAGAAATAAGGTATTATTGTAAATCTATCATCCTCTGGAATAATTAAAACAAAAGCAGAAATATCTCGAACACTTGCAAGGTCAAGTCCAGCATAAGCAGTCATCCCTTTATAGTCCTCTAAATTAATGGGAGCTTTATTACACTCCATCCATTGTTGGTCTGATAGCCACTTACTAGCTGATGACATCCATTGGTTTAGATGTAACATTCTAAAAGTATTCTCATAGCTTGGTAACTTAATAGCTTTCTCTTGTTCTGTTTTTAAATAGTCTAATTTAACAACTCCAGTTTCTATTCCAGGATTAGCTATTCTCAATGCTTCCTCTGTAGTCCAATCAGTTTCTAAATCACAAAAGTACTTAACGTAGTAGAAGCTATCGTCTTTTATTATTCCCTCAGATACCTTACGACCATACTCCTCAGTCTTGTAACATATCGACTCACGATTATAACCAGCAGTAGTAATGGCTATTGTCATTGGCTGACGTCTACTACCTACCGAAGTAGTCAAGGCATCCCACAGACTAGAATCTTTCTGGACAAAGAACTCATCCATACAAATAAACGAAGCGTTGTATCCAAACTTAGAACTTGCTTCAGAACTGATAGCCTTAAAAGCTGAGTTGCTTTTCTCGTGGATAATAGAGTTCTTAAATACTTTAAGATTCTTGTTTAATTGACTATCTGCTCTAACCATTCCACTAGCTACGTCAAATATGATACCAGCTTGTTGTCTATCTCCAGCAGCAATGTAACACTCAGCACTAGGCTCTCCATCGGCTAATAACATATATAAAGCTATTGCACTTATCAACGTAGACTTACCATTCTTTCTTGGTAGACAAATGTAAGCAGTTCTAAATCTTCTAAGTCCAGTATCTCTATACTTCCAACCGAACAAGTCTCTTACTATAACTTTTTGAAATGGCTCTAACTTAAATGGCATTCCTCCTAGCTCTCCTTTAATGTGCTTAATGTGATTCTCTATAAAGTAAACACATCTATCGGCTGCCTTGTCATCAAAGTAAAAAGTCTTATCCTCTTTAAGTTTCATTAGTCAAAGAAATTAAAGTCGTCTGTCATTTCCTCATCTTGGTCTGGCATACTAAGGGATGCTCTGCTGCTTGGAGTGAATCCAAATTGCGTAGCAATTTTCATCGCATTCTGTAAAGCGTTCTGCATTACCTTGTACTTAGGAGCAATCTTACTAGACCTCAACCTTCCATCTTTGTCTACAGTCTGCTCGGTAAAGTTGCCTTGTAACTCTTGTGCTATCTCTCTATAGATTCCTATTTCATTACAGTACGCTGCTAAGATTGATAGGTCAGTTAGATGCAACATCTTAATGTCAGCTAGTTCGTTAGTTACTAAATGCCATTCGTCTGCACCTTGTTGGTTAAGGAAGGAGGGAGCTTGAGGCATACTAACAACTGCCGTTGTCTCCATCTCGTTTCCCACCAGCCGAGATTTTTCTAGCGTACCTTTTAGCTCCTTTACTTTTGTTGGTATTTTTTTTCTCCCTCTCAAAATATTCTAGTTTGTGCTTGGTGGTTTTTTATTCTCTTGATAGCGTTGTCGTAGTATTCTTTGTCAAGCTCATAGCCAGTTAAATCATAACCTAAATTGTGACAAGCGATAGCAATACTTCCACTACCTAAATGAGTGTCAAGTATTTTGTCACCTTTGTTAGCGTAATTAATTAAAAGCCATTCATATAACTTAACTGGTTTTTGTGTTGGATGTATTCTGTCTGTTGTTTCACATTTTCTAAATCCAGCCCATAATAACTCTATTTTTTTTAAACTCTTATTGTAAGAAGTCCAAGCCAACTCTCCAGGACTTAATGTAAAATCTTTAGCTACTCCTTTATCCCAAAATATCCAACCACTACTTTGAGGCAAACTGAAGTAATTAGCTCCCCAAATAATTTGATTTATACTTACTCTCATAAGTTCATTAAAGTAAACATCATTTGGTGTATTGCTATCCCATTCTTTTCTTTTATAGTTTTTACCTTTAGCATTATTCCATTTTTTACTTTTATTGTTAGCCATTTCTTTAACTTCTCCATCAAAGCCAATACCATAAGGAGGGTCTACTATCGCCAAGTTAAATTGATTGTCTTGCATTAGCTTCATAGCTTCCAAACAATCTTGGTTATGTATTTTATTAATATCCATCTGAACTTAAACTGGTTTTAGTTTGGTATAACTATACCCACACGATTTAGTTTTAATTTTGCGTATAAAAAATGAAAAC
>Ga0208019_1000703_pt1 | contig 18129 bp, 9 predicted proteins | sample CB_VirMetaG_5_FD_184540 | JGI IMG/M metagenome (GOLD analysis project Ga0208019, IMG submission 184540) | Freshwater to marine saline gradient viral communities from Chesapeake Bay - CB_1508_1D Viral MetaG (SPAdes) (version 4) | ecosystem: Environmental > Aquatic > Marine > Coastal | place: USA...
GGTGTCGTCCTCAACAGGCTTGCCGGGGAATCTCTTGCGTAGAGTAGAAGAGGCCGCCAAAGCAGCGCCCACCAAGACGGCGGCCACCAGCCCAGCGAACTGTCCTAGGGGGCCAGACAGAGCGCCCGAGAAGATACCGCCAACCGGCTCGGCTTGCTCCTGCATCTGGTCTGCGATGTACTCCGCCACAGTGTACTCAGTCCCGTCAGCTTCGAGCACAGGGACAGGAGGCGGAACCACGCCGTCAGGCCCGACCGGGCCCTGGAACAAGACTGGCTGCTCAAGCAGCTTACAACCACACAACGACGCCACAAGAACTGCGGCAACTAGCCAACGCATCATAGCTGGACCTCCTGGCCAGACAGGGCTTTCACGACGCTGCGGCCCAACGCAAAGGCCACATAGGCAATGGCGACCGGCCACGCGATTTCAGGGCTAGCCTCCATGGCCGCCCAGGCAGCGGGGACCAGCCAGAACTCGGTCGATTGGTAGGCCGGTTTCACCACTTCACCTTGTTCGCCCAGTAGGCCGCAGACATCTTGCCCTTGGCGATGTTCTCGGCGTGCCGTGCCTTGAAAGACTTGTTACGAGCTGTCCCCTCCGGGCTGCCCTTGACCCCTTGCTGACCAAAACGGATGAGCTTGACGGTATCGCCAGACTTGGCCAGCACGGCATGAGACTTAGTGGGATGGCCAGGGGTACGCTTCGGCTTGTTGTAGCCGGTAAACTTCACCCCGCCGCGAGTGTACGAACTTGACTTCTTCTCAGGCATCAGTGGTTGAACAAGGACACGACGTAGGAGGCCGCTGTTGCGACGACGGCGCTGCCTCCGATAAGCGCCGCCTTAGATCGCTCTAGTGCGCACATACGCAACTCCAGAGTCTCAAGCTCCGCTTGCAGCTTGCTCTGCTGAGAGATAAGCGCGTCTACTTTTCCCTCCAAGCGTCCCAACGCCAGGAGAATGTCGCCTTCTGTAGTGCTCACTTGACCGCCCGCTGCTCGTATTCAGAGAGGATTTGTTGGAGAGACTCGTTCAAGGTTTGCGCGTGCCCCATGAGGCGCTGGCGCTTGCCTTCGTCTTCGGTGGCCGCCGCCCGCAAGCGCAACTTCTGAATCTCCCTGCGGTAGTTGTTGATGGCGATGCGCTCCTCGTGGGCAGGGCGCACCTTGCGAACACCCGTCATGGAGCGCAAGAAGTCTTCGGCTACGCTGTACTGAACCTCTGGCGTTTTTTCGCTGATACCGGGCGTCTTGCCCATCAGGCGAGACAAAGCCCTGGTAGCGAAAGTCATCTGCATGGCCTCTTCCAGCAGGTTTCCCCCCTGCATGTAGCTGCCACCCATGGTAGCGGCCATGGAGGCTAGGCCGCCTAGGTTGGTCAGGCCGCCGAAGGTAAAGTCTTGGCTCAGGTCGCGGGCGTCCACGGTAGAAACACCCGGCACAAGGGCCTCAGTGGTGTCCAAGATCACGTCGCCGAAGGCTGCGACAAAGCTAGCCGCTTCCAAGTTGGCGTTCAGACGGCCAGCGTCAATACGGTAAGGCCCGACCGCAATGGTAGGTTTGCCTTGCTGTTCCGTAGTGATCGACTGGTCTCGGAAGAAAGCAGCGAGCGGAGCAAGCGCCTGCGGGTCCTCGCCAAACTTCTTCCACGCCCAGGGCATGTAGTGGCGCGGGAAGGTGTAGTAGACCATCGCGCGCTTAGCCCACTGTTCCGCCGGGGTCAGCTTCTCATACGGGACGTGCGCGTCCTTCGCCATCTCGATCGCCCGCCGCATCGGGTGACCCTCGCGCGCCAAAGCCAAGGCAGTCATCGTCCGGTTGATCACCTCGGACGACTCCGCAATCCTACGCACCTTCTCTTGAGCACGCGCCGACGCACCCGCCAGTCCCTTAGCCTCGGAACCAAGCGCAAGTAGCTTGACGCGGAGCAAACTCTCGCTAACGGTGCGCGAGCCGCGCGCAAGGGAAGAGGCGAACGTCCCGTAGAGTCCCATCTCCGCCGCCAACGAGACAAACTCACTAACGTCAACCTCCTGCCCGTCGGCTCCTTTCAGTACAAGAGACTCGACGTTTTCCAGGCCGTCCTCTAGCAGATCATCGAAGTGCTTCGCTAGAGATCCGTCCCCGTATTGCCGGACAACATCAAGCAAACGTCGGCGGTTGCCCCCGAAAAGCGATTGCTTGCCCCTAGAAACAACCTCGGCGCTGTCCTCCACCAAGTCACCGAAGAACTCCGCCTGCTTGGCAAAATCTTCGCTTCCGAACAGAAGCCGCAATGTGTCGTTGTAGGCCAAGAGAATGTTCTTACTTGACGCGCCAGCCAGGTGCGCCTGGAACACACCGCTCGACAAGTTCGCAAGGTGGAATGCCGGACGATAGATAGTCTGGAAACTTTTGATCATGTAGTTCGCCGAGTCCACGTTGCGCAGCGCCGCCGGGGTGACCTTGTGAATCCGCATAGCAGACTTCACCGCAGATTGGATGATGTCCTGCTGGCCAAAGACAACGTGCTGACCAAGCAGTTCTTCGGTGTTCCGCAGCCCTTCAAGCATCTGAGTTTGAAGGCTGCTGATAAGGTCAGAGCGCATACTGGCGCGTGCAAACGATTTACCCACGGTCGGGACGTACCCGAGCGATTCCCCGAACTCCGGGGCTCCGTTGCCTAGTTTGAGTAGGCCGAACCCGTAGCCGTTGAGCATCTCGTTACCCACGGTATGAACCTGCCCGTTGGCGTCCTCGATCAAGAACGCCTTCGGCACGAACTCCTCGTTCGACGCCTCCGCCACACTAACCAACTCGCTCGCGTCTTTGTTCGTGAAGCGCGTGCGGTAGCGAGTAGAGGCTTCCTCCAGGCGGCGGGTAGCTCCGGTGTCGTCCAACACCCCCACAACGCGACCTCCTAGCATGAGCGCGTTGCCGTTCGCGTCCTTCGTCGCGACCATGGTGTCGAAGAAGTTCTCCAAGTTACGGTCCTGGGAGGCCGCTCCAAGTCGCTGCATCAGCGCAAGGAAGGGGTCCTGCTCGTAACCGGCTTTCCGGTACGGAACCGTGACTCCTGGGATCGCTCGGAAACTAATGCCCTCCTGCGCCAGCTCCCCTTCAATGCGCGCGTGCAGCTGCTTGAACGCCGGGCTGGCGCTCTCAGAAACCGACAGCTGGCGAATCTCCTCCGTGATCGCGTCTAGCTCCTCCAAGCTAATGTCGTCGCGGTTACGCCCGAACCGCTGCGCCTGCTTGACCCCCAGGCGCGTGAGCAGCGAACCGTCCTCTGCGTCGATGTCCCCCAGGATCTTCGCCATGCGGGCGCGACCCTCAGGGCTAAAGTAGCGCGGCATGTACGCGATCGGGGAACCGGGAATCCAAACGCCAGCCCGGACAGCCTCGTCAAACTGGTATCGCTGAAGCTCGCGGGTCACGCTGAACACTTTGCGCATGGACTCCGGCAACGAAGCCAAGACCCGAGAGCTGACCAACGAGCCCACTTCTTCCAAGCTCTGCTGTAGCTCCGCAAGCAACTCCGGCGGCGGATCAAACTCAACGCCTTGTTTAGCCGAACGAACGTACAGGCTGCGCAGCTCTCGGTTGAGGGCGCGTGCCCGCCCATAAGCGGCAGATACCCGCGGAAGCTCGGACTCAGACAAACGTGTGCCGTTTCGCTCAAGCCAAAGCTCTAGCTCGTCCCCAAAGCGCGGGGCCTCAACGCTACGCTGCGTGACTTTTGTGCCTACAATCTGCCCAGAGTCGCGCAACCTGTGCCCCTTGGGCAACGCACGCCGAGCCTTCAGGTCGCTCAGGCGGCGGTAGTCAGCGGCTCCTGAGGCGCTAAGCAGAGTCTCGTCGAACACTTCGGCGCTGCCCAGAATGATCTTCTTCTGCCCAAGCGGCAGTTGGTCATAGAGTGCTTTGACGAAATCAGAGTCGGCCCTAGCAACTTCCAGCCGCGTTGCTTTCGGCGTGGGACCGTACTTTTCAAGGTAGCGCGGCGACGCCTCCAGCTGCGCACGCAAGTCCGCCATCGCCTCGCCGATGCTCTGATACGAAGGCTTCAGCTTGATGCCGTAAGTCTTCGCCAGCGTTGACGGTTTCAGCTTACGCGACGAAATGTGCAGGCGGGGCACTAGCTCGCGCCTCTGCTCCGCCGGAAGAAGTCGCCGCATCCAACTATCAGCTACGTCAGTTCTCTGGATGCCAAACCCAAAGGCGTCCAGCGTCTTTTGCGCGTCGTCAACAGACCAGCGGGTACGAGCGGCATCCCATAGAACAGGGGCGGGAGGACCTTCGCGCGTAACAACTCGCGTAGCTGTCGCGCCCCGTCTGCGGAAAAGGTCCAGCGCCTCCTCAACGTCGATGCCGTACTTCTTGGCCGCCTTCTGGACTTGGGGCAGATCGGCGACCGCCTCCAGCTGTTCCTCTCGGCTAAGCGACCGCATACCGCGCCGCTCCGTAAGCTCAAGCGCCCGATCCAACTCTTCGTCCGACAGCGTGCCCGCACGCTTGCCTGCAAACTCGCCGAGGCTATTGCGGCCCTCCTCAACGCTGTCCCCGAGAAGGACGTGGCCGACCGTCTTTGACCGAAAACGCTCCAGCTCGCGCGGGCTGTAGGTAACCGTCTCGGTAACTGTCGGGGTCAGCGGGCGGGTGAATATGGTGCGGAAGAAAGTAGCAGCATCGGGGTCGTCCGGGTTCCCCATACGCTCAAAGTAAGTGAAGAAGTCATCCTCGAAAGCGTCGGCCAACGTATCGCGCGCCCCTGGCGTCAACGGGCTCTCCGCCGAGATCATTTTCTCGATCAGGTTCAGGCCGCGCCGCTGCCTCTCGTTCAGGTTGTTGACCGCCTTGATCGCCCGTCGGGGATCGCGTATGTCGGCGATGGCGCGGAAGGTCGCCTGCATCTCACCCGGCAGGCCGTCAATCTCAATCAGTTTTGTCGCAACATAAGAAAGATCCTCGTAGGTAAACGGGTTGCTTGGGTCTTTTGCGATCTTAGCGATAGACGTAATCAAGGATCCCGCCAAGGCTTCCACTTGATCGTTGTCCCTAGCAGTCGCAGCCAGCAGCTTGTCGATCGCCTTCTCGCCGACGGAAAACTTGGTGCCCGTCTTGAAGGTCAGGTTGACTAGCTCCTTGAACTTCTTACCCGTGTCGAAAGAAAACTCCGCCAACGCGGCAAGCCGAGGCGAAAGTTCCGCCTGGTCCAACTCGAACAGGTTGCGGTACTGCTGACCAAGCGACTCAGCAATCTGCGCCTGGAAGCTCTCGGTCTGCCGGAGAGTCGATGCCTTCGCGTGGTTTTCAACGGAAGCCGCAAACACTTGGCGGATCTTGGCCGCGCCCCGACTGTGCCCCTTACCCCAAGACGGGAAAACAGCATCCTCCAGGGGACTTCCAGTGAAGCGCGCCCAGAGCTGAGCGCCGGTCTCCTTGCTGCTGCCGATGCGATTCGACCTAAGCGCCCGAGCAAACGCCTCCTCATGCGGCAGGTTTGCCTTGACGCCCGCAACGTAAGCCTCAACCACTTCCTCAACGCCCTCGTCTCCCAGCTTTTGGAGTTGAGGAACTACATCGCGCCCGCCCTTTTCCGAAAGCCAGTGAGTCATCAGAGCCCGCTCCTCGGGCTCCATCTGCCGAGCGGCGTTCCGCACGGCGTAGCTCACCTGCCCGCCCGCCTTCCAGCCCAAGCGGGCGCTAGCCGCCGTCTTCGCTGCCCCCTGCACCGCCTTGTTGACGTAGGGAATCTGCGCTGCGCGGTTGGTCAGAATCGCCGTAGCCTTGGAAGCCCCGCTGTAGTCGCCGAAGACCTGGAACCAAGAGCTGTACTCCGGCAAAACGTGACGCCGAACGCCCAGCGTGTAAAGGCCGGGGACCGCAATGGCGATCTGACGATCCACCGTGTTCTTCAACGCAGATTGTGCCGAGAGGAACGGCACGCCCGTCTCGTCGCCCACCTGCGCCAAGCGCGACGCTGCCTGCGGAAGTTCTTTGCGAGCGGCTTCGATGTACTTCGTTACCTTCTTGACCCGCTTCGCGTCGTTCAGGCGGCGCGCTTCCTCAAGCCCGCCCTCGGCTGCTTTTAAAAAGTCTTCTGCCGAAGTGCTGGCCATCCAGTCGTCAAGGTTTTTCCCCGACTTGGCGGCGGCAGCCCGCAGCGCCGACCCGGCAACGTCCCCTCTGAGCAGCTTCGCGCTGTTCTTGCCTACCTTAGCTAGCGATGTTGCCCCGCCGGTCAAGAAGGTCAGAGGGTCACTCAGGATGGAAGCACCAAACTGCCCCACCGCGCTGTCCCCGAACCCCATGGTCTCTGCCATGTAGTCGGGCATCACGTCGTTCTTGTGGTCAGCAAAGATACCAATGCCCGGAAGCAACGCGGGGTCAAGCAACCCCTGCGCGCTAAACAGGTCAACGCGATCGTCTTCTAGCGCGCGGACTACGCGCCAGAGCAACTGCTGCGGAAGCCCGAAGGTCGAGTTCCAGAAGCGATCGAACGTGCCTGCCTGTTGAGCCATGGTCAGCGGAGAGCGGCTTTTTCGGTGGCGGCGAGCAAGAAGTAAGCCTTAAAGAAGCGATCGTCGGCGGTGGCCTCCGGCATGCGTGACCACTTCTCAGCGTCTAGGTATGCGCGCACGTCTATCGAAAGACGATTTGCAAGTTGCCGATCGCGCTGCATAAGATCAACAAGGACCTCAGTTCGACGCACAACTTCACGGTTGCGGAGTTCGGCCTCTTGCGCGATTCGCGGTGTCCGCGCCGCAACAGGCAACGTAAGCTGATGTGCGTAACTGTACTGCTGGAGAAAATCAAACAACTGATCGGCCGCGCCGCCGACGGTAGGCTCAAGGAACCGCTTGCTAGCGGAAGTAACCGCCTGCGAAGCCACACTAACATTGCCCAGCGCCATGGCGTCAGTTGCGCTAACTGGTACTCCACCTAGAGCATCCGAAATTGTTTTGCGCGGATCTTCGTAGTCCAAGGCTACGTTAAACAGTGTGGTAGGAGAATCCCAAACATCAGGCAACGAAGCCTCCAGTTGACCTTGCGCTTCAATACGCGCTTGAATCTCCGCAGCCGTCTCCGCTAGACCCTGCTTCTCCGCCGCAAGCTCCACCTGCGTCAAGTAAGCGTCGTCAGTAAACAGTCCCGGCACAAAGCCGACCCGGCCAGTCATCTCCTCCATCCTGGTAAGTTCTTCGGTTACGTTAGTCAGCTGGCGCTCAAGCGGATCCTCTCGGGTTGGAGCGACAGATACGTCTTCAGGAAGCTGGGTAAACCCGGCAGCTTCCAAGGTGATGCCCGGGGGAGTAGCACTCAAAAACGCCTCCTCAAGCTCGGCATCGGTCATGTTCCTCAAAAGACCGAGAAGCAGCTCCGCGCCCTCTTGCCGCTCAAGAGGCAACCTAGAGAGTTCCTGAGACGTAAATTTTCGCAAGTTCTTTAGCTGCTCTTGTTTCGAAGGTAAGAATGGATCCGCATAGTTAATTATAGCCGGTTGTAGACCGAAGAAAGTGATCACGTCTTGGTAAGTAAGAGGTGTAGATTCGCGGACGGTAACCCCCTTGCGTTGGCTGAGTACCTGCAAAAGCGAGGCTGCCTGCCGCTCGTCGGGGGAAAACAACGCTGAGCGTTTCCAGTCTTCAGCGTAGGCCGCGCCGTCAAACGGCGTCTCTCCTTTAGCCGCTTGTCTGGCTGCCGCCATATCGCGCACCGACCTGTACACCTCGGGAGAAAGGCTGCCAAACTGCCCCGCCGTGCGCGATTGTGCGTCAGCGAGGTACGCTTCTTTCTCGGCGCGCTCCAGCTGTAGGCCATCAACAGCGTCTTGAATCGCCTGATTCCTGTCGTCGAGATCAAGTTCGGCGGGAATAGCGGACACGAGTTTAGTGACCACCGTTTCCCGCACTCTCGGATCGCGCATAAACCTTGAGGTAGCGGCTCCGTCCCACCTGCGAGTTTGCGGACCGCCGCCCGGCGGGCTAAACAACGTCGTGTAGCCCAGGAGGTTGTCGGTAACCTCTTCGGGCAAAGTCTCCAGGGTAATACCGTAAGGCGAGAGTCGTGAGTTGAGAGATGCGTCGGCCTCTGCCAGAGCGTTCGCCTCTTCCTCCCGCACAAAGATTCGATCCCGAAGGGTTTCGGGGTTTACGTCGAACACAGATTGAAGTGTGCGAGCAAATGTCTTCGTCGCTGCCGAGCCTCCTCCTTCAGTGTTCAGCAGCGAGCCGAGCTGCTCACCGACCTCCAAAAGCGTAAGCGTGCGGCCTTGGTCAGCAGCGGTGTCCACCAAAGACTTGAGCCCTTGTAGTTGCATCGCATACTCAGGGTTCAGGCCCAGGGCGTAAAGGGTGTCGTCCTCGATGTCGCGGAGTAGCTCTACCACCGAGTCAAAGTGCGCAGCTTTTTCACCTTGCGACAAAGCCAGCTGACGCGCCTTCGGTGAAATGTCGGGGTCAAACACGCGCGAATCCAGCACGTCAATCCCGCCCCGGCCCCAAGTCTCACTCAGAGCCAGTTGCGTTTCAAGCCCCTCCTTAGCTAGCGCAAGGTCAGAGCCCGCCTTCTTGATGTGGTTACTGACTTTAGTTTCGAGACCCGACAGCTGAGAGCCCGGCCTGCCGAACCCCAGCAACGTCGGATTATTCTTGTAACTTTGCCACGCGGTTGAAAGCGACAGATACTCCGCGTCTAGGTCAGCAAGCAAATCCAACTTGCGATCAGGAGGAAGTTCCTGTTGCAGTATCTCAGCGCGCCGAGCGTCGAAGTCGGCGGCTTGCGCTTCCCAACCCGTCAGCTTGTTTTCAGTAAACTGAGCCTGCTGCGAGATGCGCAGGCGTTCCTCGGGCGACACCGCGCCGAACTCTTCGCTAGTTACACCAACAAACTCGGCTGTGCGATCCTCGCCCTGGATGGCCTCGCGGGCAGCGCCGAGCACAACGCCCACGTTGGTGGGGCCCACCTTATCCACAAGGCTAGAAGCGACCTCCGCAAAGGGCGCGTCCGGCGCAGCGCCGACGCGGCTACGCAACTGCTCCTGAAGGCGAGTATCGTCTGCAACGCTAAGCGTAAGGGCAGCAGCCGCCTCCTCCGCCGCCCGACTCTCCTCGGACTTGAGTGTCTCGCGGTCGAGCTTCGCCTGCGTACCACGGAAGGAACGCTCCTTGGCGGCCTCCTCCGCCCTGAACTGACGATCTAGCTCGCTCTGTTCCTGGCGGAAAAGCTGGTCGCGCGTCTGCGATTCGCGCTGGAACGCCTGCGCCGACGCCTGCTGTCTGCGTTGCGACTGCGCCGCGAGAAAGTTGTTGAGGCCTTCAGCGCCTCCCGCCACCTGCGCGCTGAGTGCGCCGCCGACCTCCGCCAGAATGCCGCCGATGTCTAGGTCCATCTCAACGCTCTCCAGTCATAATGTACTTACCCAGGCTTTCAGCACTAAACTGACCGCCCAAAAGCTGCCCGTATTGAGCCCCGCGCGCCATAAGCTGGCTCGGACCCAGGTCTTTATTCATCAACGCCTGAACCCCAAGGGCCTGAGCACTAGCTTTTTCCTGCGCCATCGACGCAGACCGCGCCGAAGCAAAGCTACCCAACGCCTGCCCGACAGCTCCGTACATCTGAGACTCCATCGCATCGGCTTGGCCAAGGCTTGCGATCGACTGCTGCTCGCCCTCGTAAGCAATCTGAGAGGCCGCCATCTCGGTCTGCATCGCGACCTGCTGTTGCTGCTGAGACGCCTGCATGATCTGCTGCGTGAGCCCAGCGTAAGATTGAAGGCGGCCAAGCTCTTGGCTCACATACGCCTGGAAGTTGTCGCCGTAAAGCGCAGAGCGCATCTCGCCCGGCATCCGAGAAACCATGCGCATACGCGCAAGCCGCTCGCCGCCGCGCTGCGCCTGCCGCATCGCAATCTCGGAAGCCTGCCGGAAACCGGGCATGTCCAGCGTCCGCATAGTGCGCAGGCTCTCAATCTCCTGCTCCACCTTGGCCGCCTGCACGCGGCCTCGCTCGCGAAGCTCCGCCGCCGCGCGGCGCGCAGCAGCCGCCTGCCTCGCCGCCTGTCGCTTGGCAGCCTTCTTAGCCGACGCGCCTCCAAGTAGCCCGCTAGCTAGCGAGGCAACGCCCAGGCCAATCGAGATCGGGTCCATGCTACTGCTCTCCCTCGGGGGTGTAGGTCAGTTCGAGTTCGGAAAGTCCCACCGCGCTTGGAACCGGGTTCCAAAAGAGAAGTCGTTGGATTCGTTGGCTGTTTCCGACTCCCCATCGGCAGGACTTAGATCCTCCGAGATCTGGGTCAACAAGAGCTGGGTAAGACTCATCAGCGTCGAAGCCACTTCGATCAGTCGGGTCTCCGGCGAAATCCGCAGCCGCAACACTAGCGTACCATCGGTCTCCATTTGTAACTCCAACATCGACATGATCGACCGAGCCCCTCGATACGAACTGTCCTGTATCCAGCATCGTGCCCCACTCGCCGATGCCGGGGTACAGGCGGTATGTGTAGGTTACCGTACCATCGCCGTCAGACAAGTCCGTGCCCGTCGTGGGTAGAGAGATGGCCTCGTTTACGAGCAGATTGAAAGACGATGGAATCGACGCGATAGTGAACACCCCACGCTTGCGCGGGTCCTCGTTCGCAACTACGGTAACGCGCTGGCCCACGGACAACCCTGTCGTATTTCCGGGGTTGACGGTAAACGCCTTAGTGGCGGGGTTGAATCCGCTCAACGTGTAGTAAACCCCCGTGTCCGAGTCGATGTCGTCGCCGTAGACCGACGTGTCCCCAGCTGCGGGGTAACCAGACTTGCTGACCCAGTTGTCTACGCCGTCGATGTCCGTCACGCTCAGGGCGTAGCGGTCCTCCACAAACCACTCGCGCCGCGCGAAGTGATAGCGCAGGGCTAGCCCGGTCGTCTCGTTGATCACGAAAAGCGAGCCGAGCTTCGAGGAGACCGCCAAGCGGGCCGCGCCCGGCTCCGGCAGCAGGTCAAGGACCGGGAAGCCGATGTCCTCAATCTGACCGTCGCCAGTGATGGCCCAAAGGGTGCCGTTGAAGGAGTAGGCGATTCCACGGTTCACCACTAGGCAGCGTGCGCTCCACGCGCCGACGCCGCCGCCCAAGGTGTTTGTCCGAATGTTGCCGGGAGAGCCCTCTAGGAAAACGCCCCAGGATTTGCCCAAGACCAGCAGGCGAGATTGGCGATCGTCGCGTGCGCCTAGCTCCGTGGCGGCCTGAATCGTGCCGTACTCCTTGAGCGGAATGTCGTAGATCAGGTCCGTCGGGTAGCTTTCCCACAGCTTCGGAGAGGCAGAGAAGTAGATGCGCGGGCGGTCGGTCACCCAAATCCCGATGTACCCAGCAAACTCTACTACGCCTCCAGGGTTCGCAGGGATCACGCCGATCGCAGCGTCAAGCTCAGCGCCGAGGAAACTGTCCGCCGCCGTGTCCAAGTAGAACTGAGTCCCAATCGGGATCTCCGTCAGCGAGTACAGGGGGGCATCCTTTACGGCCTTGAAGCCCTCGACCAGCGCCTTCGGGTTGGTTTGGCCGTTGGGGTACGTCTCCTGGACCGGGGCAACCTGAGAGCGGAACAGCTCGATGCCCCGCACCGCCGAGGAGGGTGCCTCGGGAAACGGAACGTAGTAACTGCTGCCGGTGTTGGAGCCTGCTGGGTTGTCGATCGTCGCGCCCTGGTAGACCACTACCGCGTCATTCTGCGTCTGCGAACCAAACTGGCCCAACTGATCAACGGTCGACGGCGAGGTTATGTCGTCTACGTCGCCCTCCGCAAAACGAATGTAGTGCCAGAGCTGGTCGTAGTAGTTAGGCGGAACGCGGTTAGACAAGTAAGGGCCGAACGTCTCTTCGCCGTCTCCGCCGCCAGACGCGGTGTACCGCTCGCCGTCCCACAGGCGGAACTCCGCCAGTTCAACGGAGAACTCGGAGTCAATCCCAGGAACGCCGCCCAGCGTGTAGAGGGTGAACTGGCCCGCGCCCGCCGCCAAGTTTTGCGCCTTACCGCCGGGGCCATCGGGGGTAACGTCAGCGTTGTACAGGCTGCCCCAATCTCCCGTGTTGCCGTTGATGAATACGCGCTCCAGCCAAACCACCAGCTGCGAAGCGTCAAAGTTGTACTTCTGGTCGAAGTAAAGCGTGAGCCAAGTCCACTGGGATAGATCAACAGTGTTGGCGAAGTCAGTGAAGACCTTCAGCTCAGCGCCCGCGTGCCACTTTTCGTTGGCGATTTCGAGCGCAATAGTTTGGCCCGTGCCGATCGACAAGCTGCCGTTGTTCCTGGAGCTGTAACGCGCCCAAAGCGGTACCTTGTTCAGGCTCGTTACAACGTGGGTATCTGGGCTGCCCTCGGTGATCGTGTTGTCGAAACCGTAGGCAAACAAAGTTGCACCCGACACGCTGCTAGTGAGTAGGACCGCGGCGGGGACCTTACCCCCGTTGCTCGCCTTGTAGTCAACTCGAACGTCCAACTTTCGATCCCAGCCGCCCTCCAACTTCTCCTGAGACGAGTCAGAACAAAATGCGATATCGACGTACAGGTCTTTCGCGAGCGGCCCCGTCTTGGCCCCGTTACGCTCCAACGCTTTGTTACTTAGAACGGGGAACGGGAAGTCTCTGTACCAAGCGCGGGCGTGGTACATGACCTGACCGACATTGCCCAAAGCGTCGGTGCCGTTGATGAAAGGATACAGGTAGCCCACGGCGAAAGTAGTTCCCGCGCTGCGAATAATGGTTTTTACGCCAGTGTCGCTACCTTCGATACGCCCCGCACCCCACAGCATTTCCGCGTTCATGCTGTTCGAGTAGTCTGCGCCCCAAAAGTTGACGGCGTAGATTTCGTGCGCAGCGGGGTCGTGCGGCCACAACTTCCAGCCGTTGTAAGTGCCGCCAAGCCCGTCAGATGTACCGTCGAGCGTGTGGTTGAAAATAGAAACGGCAAGATCTGCGCCGGACGGGTTACCGTAAAGCGACCCCGAGCGGCGGACAAACAGCGTGTAGTCGTGTCCGTCTTGGAAGTTGTAGTCTAGCGACCACCTTTCCATCGAACTCGGAAGGGTGATTTTGTTACCCGAGCCTTTGGGGCGAACAATCACCAAGCTCGCTGTGTTGTTCACCGCATCCTCGGGAATCTGAATCGAGACAAGCAGCTGTTGCTTACGCCAGAAGTTGTCGGTGCCCGTAAGATGGCTCTTGTCCCAATGCTGATCGCGAGGCACGAGACCGAAAAGGACCTGGTTTACCTTCGCGGCGTCGTACTTGTATCGGAATGAAAACTGGAAGCACGCTTCCTGGAACTTGTTCTTGATCCAGTTGAAGCTAACGCCGGGGCCAGGGTCGGCAAACCAACGCCCCGGCCCGTAAGGCATGTAAACGCCTTGGCTAATGACGGACTCTTTTACCTTACTTGCTACGTCGGGCAGCCGGAACGCAAACTCTGCGGTCAGGTCTAGCTCTTGGTGCAGCTCTGTCGGGTCGGCGTCGCCCGTAGTGTCGTAGTCGCGCCCGATGAAAAGCTCGACGGTGTTGCTCGACACCGCTCCGCGCCCCGAAACGTCGGTGCCTTCGCAGTTGCCGTAGCTCAGGCCGAAAGGCGTTTCAGTGGGTAGACCGAAAACTTCCGCGCCCAAGAAGACGTTGACGCCGCCCGTGGCCTTGCACGGATCCAACTCGAAGATAGGTCCGACCGTACCATTCTCGCTCACAAACCGATAGGCGTAGCGCACGAAGCCGTCGATTGCGCCTACGCCCTGCGGGGTGCAGGTGACCTTGGTGGAGGGCCGAGGTACGCCCAAAGGGCGAAACGACTTTGCAAAATCGTCTACGACGTAGCTGACGCCATTAGAGGTCAAGAACGCGATGTCCCCCCTCCGCTGGACAACTGCGTCCGAAGTCAGCGGCTTTACCAGCTCGCCCGTGTAAGCCGCTCCAGGGGCCGCGTTGTTGATCAGGTAACCGCCGGTAGCCGCTACATAGCTGCCGCCTACGATAGCGCCCTCGCGATAGAAGGGCGGCTCTGTCGAGGAGCGGTAACCAGCCAGCGCGTTGAGCGCACGGTTGCCCTTGTCGATGATCTCGTCGCCCACCGCCGAAGCCACGTCGTAGTACAGCACCGCAGTAGTTACTGGATGCAGTTGACGGGCAGACAGGTTGTGGAGCGCAAAGCGAGTGATGCGGCCCGCGAAGGGCTCGCTGGTCTCAAACTCGGCGCGGTCTCCGATCAAGAAGCCCAGCGACTTGTCGTAGTCGAAGATGACCGGGTTCGGCGCGCTGGCGCTGGCCTCCGACGCACCCACGGTCAGGTAGACAAAGCTCAGGTCGCGGGCAACGTAAACCGTGTAGGTCGATCCCGCCGTCAGGGCAGTCGCGCCAGTGACTACGGCACCGTCGTTGTGGAAGCTCGCCTCGAAGTAGTAGCTACCTCCCGACTCCTTGATGCGCAAACGCGCCATGTCTTGAAACTCAAAGACCGTAGCGTCTGCGTCCAGCACCTTGGGGAGCCGCAGCACCACCTGGAAACACCACTCCAGCCGAGCGGAAGCGTTTGAGGTAGTCCAGTAGTATTCGTCAAAGTCTGCGTAGAACGGAATCTCGATCGTTCCGTTCCCGCCGAAGTGTAGTGTCGTAGGGGTCTCGCCGTAAGCAACAGGAGCCGCCGGAATCAAATAAGACAAGAGCGTCGCCGCAGACCCGTCGGTGTAGCTCAAGACCTTTCCGCCGCCCGAAAGGGCGTCGTGCCACAAAAGGTTGGCAGAGATCGGCGAGGTGATCGACGTGGCAGGCGTAAGGTCAGCCGCAATCGCTTCGTAGTTAGAAGTCGAAAAACCCGCGGCGTCATAGAAAAGCACGTTGCTCAGGATCACCTCGTCGTAGCCGTTAGTCAACGCTGCCAAACGAGAGCCGAACAGCCTGAGGCGGTTCTTCGTATCGTCTGGAGTAAACGAGGCCGAAGCGTCCGCGCCGATCAAAGCAGTCGCGCCGGGATCGGGGACGTACCAAGCGTTGATGGCTACAGTGGTGCCGCTGCGCTTGAGCGCAAAGCGGAAGTCGGGGAAACCGACGCGGGTTGCAGCTACAGAGCTAGCCAGCAAAGTACCAGCAGAGCTGTAAACCTGAAACTGAATGAAGCCGGTGCTTACGATGTGCTTGATGTAGAGATGAACGCCGTTGATGCTTACGAGCGGCGCATACGCATCTTGACTGGTCGTGTTCTCGGGGGTGCGGACAGTTCCGAAGATTGTCCACGATGTTGAAATGCTGGCGTTGAAATCGTGGTCTACGTCTACGCGACCGGCGTTTCCGTCGTAGGCCAAGCCCAGCAGGTTCGGCAGCGTCGAGGTAGAGCGGACGGACCCGTGCCGTCGCCTAAAGATTGGGGCTACCGGATCTACGTCGCGGCGCTCGAAGACCGCCGGAAGCTGGCTGATGTCGCCACGACCACGGAACTCGCCCGCAATGCGGCGATCCAGCGGCAACTCGTCGAGACGCATCTGCCTAGCCATGGTCAGTCAAAGGTCCATCCGGTTGGAGTCGGCTCCGTTCCCGTGCTTACGCGACCGCCGCCGCCCTCGCTCACGGTTCCCGAAGAATCAACGTCGAACGACGTGCCGCCGTACATGCCCGAAAGGAACTCCTCCTCGCGGGCGCAGCTCCAGTAGTGCTGAAGCGTTTGAACCGGCTCAGGATAAGCGGGAGAAAACTCCAGACGATCAACGTAGGTCAAGGTGACCCTAAGCCCGAACTGATCGTTGGGCGCGTTCATCTCTACGAAGGTAGCGCCGTCGCAGAAGTAGCCGAACAGGTCGGGCGGCGACTGCCACGAAGGTGCTTGAGAGGAAACCGCGCCGGTAGTGACGTAGAAACGGTCAACGCCAGTTGCAGGGTTAGCAAATCCGCCGTCGGCCAAGTCTCCAGTCACAAACTTGCCCGCCGTGTAAATCGAAAACATGACGGGAGTAGCGCCGTACACAGTGGCGTACCCGGTTGATCCAGGAAGCTCGATCTGCTTGGCGGCGTTGAGGATGTTTACGTTCCGCTTGATCGAGGCCATGCCGACGCTAACCGAGACAATGTGAATAGGGCCGGTGATCAACGGCAGCGAAATCTGAGTGCGCGTCGGCGTCGCCTCAGTCAACGCAAGGTCTACAGTAACCGTGCGGATGAAGTCGGGGTGAATGCCCGCCCGAAGACCAGTGACCGACGCGCAGCAACAGGCGCAGCCGAACTTTCCGCTTTCACATTCGCACGCCATCAGGTCTTGTAGAAAATCTGCTTGGGGTTTGCCGAGTTCTTCAGGTTGTCCGCCGTGTCGCGGACAGCTATCGAACTTGCCGAAAGACCCGGTACGCCGACAGCACTCCAGGTCAAGTAAGCCATGCGCGCCCGCTCAATGATCGCGTCCAACGCTTCTTCAGGGTATTCCAAAACATCCGCGTCCAACGTGAGGCGCGTCTTGAACTCCGACTGCACTACCGTCCACTGCTTGCTTACGTCGGTCGGTGCAGGCCAAAGCGAGACGCAGCTTTCGCTGGCGGCGTTGGCACACTGCTGGTCGAAGAAGCGCGGGGTGCCCGTTTTGAAAGGCGCAGACAGCGCGATGCTAGGCTCGCGCGTTAGCTCCTCTCCGCGCGTCTCTTCGGCAGGAAACACACGAATCACTTGTCCCGTGCTCGGTAGGTGAATAGAACGCCTAATAATGTAGGACGTAGCGTTGCCCGTCAGGGCTTCGCTAGGCTCACTGCCGACATCCAGCAGACTCTCGTTTACTGCCGCCTTGACCAAGAACTTGCGCGTGATCCCTGCGTCTGTGTTTACGACAAGGATATCGCGCGGTCGTACCTGTTGGCTGACGAGCCCGCCGCTGCCGCTTACCGTAACCTGCACGTTGAACTTGTTTACAACGACGCCGCTGACGGCTAGCTCACCCAAAACAGCGCCCGTAAACGCCGTGGTAGCTAGGCCAGGAACTCCGTCAGAGTGCGCACGAGCGATCCCAGAGTTGATCGCCTCGTTGAGTTTCTCGCGCTCAACCAAAGACACCACGCCCAAGCCCAGGCGGCGCTGGAGTCGCGTTCTAAGCTCGGAGCGTGTTGCCATTTGGTTGAGTACGAGTTCGGTGTGGCAGCTTCAGCGGTCAGCGACCACCGCCGCCTCCGCTACCTGACTAAGCAATCGAGGTGTAGCCGTTGATCGAGAAGAACGAGCGGCGGCCGTTATCGACCGACCACTGGCGCTTCCACTCGATGCGCTTGAAGAGGTTGGTCTTCATCGGGTGCGGCTGCATGTCGCCGAGCTGGCGGATGAAACCGAGGTTGTCGCTGCCCGGCGAACCCGCGCGAACGGTGTTCAGGCGGAGCGAGTTCCAGTTGATGCCGAGGATCGGGTAGGTGGCCGTCGTGGCTTCCGGGTCCGCCACGTCGAAGATGGCGTCGGCGGCCAAGTAACGCGACCAATCGACGGTCACACCTCCGAACTCCATCGTCCCCTCTTTACCGAGGTTAGTGGAGACGGGATCGGGAAGCGCGGCGTACGCACGCAAAAGACCAAGGAACTTCTCGTAGGAACCCAGCGCCATGTAGACGTGGGTGGGGCGCTCAACCTCGGAGTACGAGGCCGTAAAGATTGCCTTCTGGAGATCCGCGAACATCGTCGAGTGGTTCGTAGCTGCGCCCGTAATGTGCGTGGGCTGCCACTTCGCCACATCATCAACCTTGACGTTGGCGAAACTCTCGTCAGTCGTGTCGCCGTCAGTCGTGTCTAGGGAAGAGGGCGACGAGCTAGACATGAACAGCGACGCCAGCGACATCGGATACCCGGCGCTGTAGTCCGCGTCGGTGCTCATGGGAGCGTTAGCGGCAAACGTCGAACCGCTCGCAGCAGCGCCAACAACGAAAAGGACTTCCTCTTCGTTGAAAATCTTCATCATGTTGGCCTTGACCACACTACTGACGTAGTCGATCAGGTTGCCCGGCGGCTGCGACTGCGGGAAGTTGATGTTCCGCGTGGCAGCTTGCATGAAGAACATCGACTGCGTAAGGATTTCCTTCGCCGACTCGCTCAGGTTGCTCACGTCGGGCGTGCCCGACAGCTTATCCGGCGTGTAGAGCGACGAGTCTTCGCCGTGTCCGTAGAGG
>Ga0208019_1000705_pt1 | contig 18109 bp, 46 predicted proteins | sample CB_VirMetaG_5_FD_184540 | JGI IMG/M metagenome (GOLD analysis project Ga0208019, IMG submission 184540) | Freshwater to marine saline gradient viral communities from Chesapeake Bay - CB_1508_1D Viral MetaG (SPAdes) (version 4) | ecosystem: Environmental > Aquatic > Marine > Coastal | place: USA...
TGTGAAGGAACTGACTGTTGTATGGTTGGCAATACTTTGTATTGGGGACTACACAAGATTGACAAGAACCTTTAAAAATACTTGTAACGTAGTGAAAGTATTTTTTAAAGAAAGGTGCAACAAATGACAACAATAGCTTTCCAATCTGATGAACTCTGTTCATCTTGTGGATATCTTACCAATCCTAAGATTGGTTACTCTACCTGTAGGTGTGAGGAAACAGTGCTTTGCACTGAAAATTGTGGGTTGTATTGCAACCTATAATTTATTCACTCTTTAGAGTGAAGTAAATAAATTATAAGCGATGGAAAGGATTGCGAATGAAAAACTGTAAATTTTGTTCTACAAAATTCAAAGCTAGTGGTAATCAAGCTACTTGTGTAGCTTGTAAAGTAGCGTTTGCTCGTGGACGTAAGTATCGCAGAGCGATACTTGAACCAAGTAAGTGGCGAGATGAAAATGGTCATATCATTGCTGATATGGAACATCGCCTACAAGTACAGGAAGAAAATACTCCGTTTTGGCTTTTTAAAGCCAAAGATAAAGTAGAAGCGACACAATGTCCTAATGGCTTTATTCATAAAGCATTAGACGGTGCTGATAACTGTTGCCGTATATAAAAATATCTGATACTTGTGAAGATATTTTTTATATAAATTTCGTGGAAAGGACGATATGCTAATCAACAACATGGTATTCACTGATGAATACGACGAACTATACAACGACTATGTCGAATATGGGCAAGATATTTTTGCCGAACTTGACAGTTGTTCTACAACTGTTGCACCTATGTGGGAGAGGTTCATGGACTATGAAACTGATAGTTTCATCGAACAGTCTATTGACGCCGAACTAGATATGCTATTCGGTAAGAATAGAACTGAACCACGTTGGTATTACATCGACCTCATGCAAGTCAGCGACAATATCGTTGACGAAGTCATCGAGGAAGATGACACGGAAGATATTTATGTATAAATATCAACCATTAATCTTAATTATTCTTACGCTAACCATGTCTTACATGGCGTGGTTAGTGTTCAAGATTGCATGTGAAGAAATTTATTATAATTTCAAAGAAATTATCCACGATTGGAGAAACAATGACTAGAAAACACTATACATTAATAGCTAAAGCTATTAAACAAGCTATGTTTGAGAGTTTCAGTGAACTCGCTGAAAGCGATGAAGAAACTAAAAATGTAGCCAAGAACTACGTTCTTGATGCACTAACTAACGTTATCTTCCAAGTGGCTTTGACACTTGAAGAAGATAATCCAAACTTTGATAGAAAGAAGTTTGCAGACGCATGTATGGTTAGCAGTAGCTAACCATAAACATCTACATACACCTGTATGTAGCTTGTAGCACATAGGTTAACTAGAAACCTGCAGGAAAATAGTGGAAAACAACTGTGTGTTACAAGCTATTTATAGCTTGAACTTAAACAGAAAGGATAATTGTGTTAAACGATTACGAATTTTACAAAGCGATAACAGGGTTATCGGACGAGGATTTAGAACTCGACGAAAACTCAATGCTAGATTGTGGTAATTGCTTTAAGCAAATACCAAAAGAAATATTGAAAGACGCAGGTAACGTTATATATCTACGTGATTATGACTGTGAAAACTGTGGCGAACCTTTAGGTTTGTAATGAATGTTCAATTAGGTTGGGGTAAATACACCTCAGAAACTATAAGTTCTGACTTTTATTACGGCTTGTGTAGTGAGTTAGATGACATACTTAGTACGTGTCAATATGCAATGCAAGACGAAGATTTTGAAGAACTTGAAAAAGATATAAACAATCTACAAAGTAGATTACGTTTGCTAATTAAATAGGAGAAATTAATGAAATTAAAAGACTTACAAATTAACGGTTACAGCGTAGCTGACAGACTTGAAACAACTATAGCTAACCTAAGATTTCAAGATGACAAAGTCATGTGGGATGACTATGAAAAACTTGAATTAATACTAGAAGTATTAAGAATGGTTGAAAGATACGAAACAAATAAGGAGATTAACTTTGAAAGTTAAAGAATTTAAAGACATTATAGCTTGGCTAAGCGACCCTGATAACAAAGTTATGTATAGTTCTTTAGAAAATGCTATACATTTTGCCAAGACAGAATTAAACATGACAGATGACGCTATATACAATAACGTTACACCATCGGGTATGACGTTATATGAAGAATGGGCTGAACGTTATGCTAGTTACACCAATTTAATAAATTGGGCAAGAAAACATTGCAAGAATAAATATGACGGTGCTTACTATATGAGTAAACACTCCATATTTGGTTGGAGTAATTAAAAATATCTGATACGTAGTGAAGATATTTTTTATTAAGAAAGGATAACAATGGCTGACAAATGGAATGCTATTTTACAAAGGCATATTGCAATAGTAGAAAAGTTAGAAAACTTTTTAGCTACTAACGATTACGGCGATGATTATATTCTTCAAGATAATCATTTTCTTATAGATAATGATTGGGATTTTGGTTGTGAAGAATGCGAAGAAAGTCTTTCAGACACTAATGATTATATGTACCATTCTACAGAATTAGACGTGTACTTATGTTCAGATACTTGTCTAAGAACACACATCACACATAGAATTTCTAACTTTAAGTTAATTTCTATACCAAGTATCAAACAGCTTATAGCTGAGGAGGAATAAACATGAATGTAATAGACGAAAAATTTACTGCTGACGGACATTTTTACACTGTAAAAACTAAGCAGTGCATACATTGTGGCGATACAGGTATCTTAGACGTCGAAGCACAAGGATTGTTTTATTACAATCAAGGGGAACTAATACAGAATTGTTTTCCTTCTATGTCCAAAGGACTTAGAGAACAGTTAATTACAGGCATACATCCTCAATGTTTTGAGGATATGGTTGCCGAATGGGAAGAAGAATGAAACCAAGAACTTCATGGACAGTTGACAATCTTGCAGATTGGTTAGCTAAGTATGACATCATACATAAGCAAGGTAGTATGCGAGAACCATACAACTATGAAACATGGAAACACATAGTACAAGCCGTAGCTTTAGACTATGCAGATAGTCGTGATGAATGGCACAAACAATATGTTCAAGAACATGAACAATACATCAATGAAATTGATAAGGAGGAATAATGGCTGAAGATAAATTTAATTATTATAAATTTATGGATGAATTGAAAGAGGATTTCATATATGAAATTGAAAACAATTTTATAGATACACCTACAGATGACGAGATTACTGACCGTATATCAGAGTTTGCTGATAGCAAAACTCCAATATATTACTCGGATATTATTAGCATGGCGTACGAGAGTACTGAACATTGGGATATGTTCTTCCATACTAAAGTAGAAGACCAATCAGTAGTCGATTATCTACAATATTGTTGGTTTGATATTATAAACAATCATGTTTATAACGTAGCTTACGAATACATTGAAGCTAGAAATAAAAGAACTGCTATAGCAGAGGAGGAATAATGGCTAAGTTAGTTGTACATGCGTACACACAAGATAAAAATAATCCTACTTTAAAAACCCCACAAGAATTACTTGAAACAGTAAGTAATGTTTTAGGTGGTTTTATAGCTTGGGTAGATTTAGTAGATGAAACTAATGAAACTTCATTTGAATATGAAGCACAGTTAGAGGAGGAATAATGGCTAATCAAATAAACAAAGTAAGTAAAGAAGATTGTTTAGAAGCGATTGAATATTTATTTGTGCAGGGTTATACACAAGAAATGACTAGCGACAAAAGATATTACACAGAAATACTTTTAAAGAAAGTAGCTAACGACTACAACATAGAGTTAGTATTTGAAGAATAAACCTGTTGCTAGGTTTATATAATATATCTGATACTTGTGAAGATATATTATATAAGTTTATGAGGAGGACAAATGATTGATTGTTTATGTGGAAATCACATGACTAAAGTTGGTATATTTGCCAACGTAAAGTCCAAGACTTTAATATCTTATATGTGTTTCACTTGTGGTGCAACCACAGTGCAATGCGAACAAGCTAAGCGTATTGCTGTGTAGCAATGTGCAAGGCACGTACTTGTTAGACGTTTGTTCTAACGTATCGAATTACTTACCAAGTTAATTCACGATAATACATTCAATACCATACAGTTGTATGCCTTACAAACACACATGTCCCTGTTTGTTTGCCACCTGTCACTGTGCGATGTCCCTGCACGAAGACTTCTGACAAAATTGCATCGATACTACGAACGGCTTACAGAAATGTAAATACGTTAACGTGTAGTCTACTTGTACCTGTCTTGCAGATTGCTACCTACCTAAACTGATACGTAACTATACGTTACAATCCCCTGTTGTACGTAGTATAAGTAGTAGGTAGCACATGGGCGTGATGGGTTTAGTATCAAGTTTACGTTTTCCTTATTTCTTGGGCTTGATATACGAGGGTTCAACTCCCTCCACGTCCACTTATGATAAAAATAAAAGAGCGTTATTGGTGGTACAGAGGACTGCTAATAACAAAATTAAACAATATACACGCTAAGGTACACGTGTCATCATGGCACAAGTACTACGATTGGTATTCATACCAAATCGAATTAGCTATAACAAAATGGGAGGAAACCTAATGTCAAATGCAAAAATATCACAAGTCATTGATGACTTATACAGCAAAATACACTTGCTTTCATTAATACAAAATGTATTAATGGAACATATTGCAGATGATAACCAAGAATTGCAGATGAAAATTATGGCTACTGCATTTTCAGTAGACAAATTCCGTGATAACTTTACAGAATTTGCATTCAAAGAAATCAACAACGATGATTTAAAAATATTCGTTACCGAAATGAATATGATTGCTGACGAATTTAAAGCCTTAAAACAGGAGGAAGAATGAAAACTAAAAGAGTACGTTTAAAGTTTTACGTTGACATACCTTACGAAACTATCAGAGATGTACATGAAACTATAGACGATATAGTTACAAGAACTTCGTTTGAGTTTGATATGTACAATGCGTTAGTTGAACCATACGTATGGCGTGAATTAACAGATGACGACAATACAATGTATCAAACATACGAGGAGGAATAATGCCAACTTATAGAATACTTGTCAGATTTGATGCTGAAGATTGGCATGACGCTGTTAGCGTTGTTGAAAATATGTATATAAAAGATTGGATAAATGAAATGGAGGAAGAATAATGGCTGAAGAATTATATTATTTAAAATATAATGCTGAATACGAAGCATACATACCTGCTTCTAGCACAGAAGAAGCACTAAAAAAAATCAATGAAATCACAGACTACGGTACTAAGAATATGAATGCCGTTAGATATAACGAAGGTGGTTGGACTGTAGTAGAAGAACTAGGCGAACTCATAGAGTTAGACCAAGATGACCCCGACGAACAAGATGATTTCAATACACACAAGACTGCATACGGACATGGACACTTCGGCGAAGCCGACTATGGTGTTTGGTTCGATGCTTAACAGAAAGGATATTATATGGCAGGTTACAAAAAACCTAGAAAATATAACAAATTAGAAGACCGTGCTATTGCACGAAAAGTTTGGATGAAACAAATAACCAAACAAAATGAACAACGTGCAGATAGATACGATAAGTTTCAACGTGTTATCGATATGCACAAACTTATGGTAATGAGTGACGGAGGAAGAACTAATCAGTTTATCGTAGAACCTATGGGTTCTAGCTTTGTACACTTCTTACTTAATAAAGCAGTCGATGTTGTTGACATCGAGATAATGCGTACGTTAAGTGGAGATGAGGAAACAGGTGTACTTGTTACACTATTTGCTGACGCAAACTTTCCTACTTCCATATACAATGTATATGCTAAACTTGACGAACAGTTAGTTGTACCTACTATCACGATAGTAGAATAATTACCTACCGTTGTCACGCAAGTGATGACGACCATGCTACGTGGGTTGGACACCTCCGTCCCACGTAGTGTAGGTAGCTTGTAGCACATAGCAGAGTTAAAGGTCTGCAGACATGTAAACGATTGCTAAAAACTGTTGTGTGTTACAAGCTATCTACTGAAACTTAATACCCAATGGGCGAATAAGTACAGAAGTAGTTACAAGCTATCTATGAAGTGAAAGCGAGGAAATTAATACCCCACGCAACTAACTTGGTATTAACGTAGGTAGCTTATAACACATAGGAACGCATAAGGTAGGAAACTCTAGCCTAGCACTAGAGATTAGAACAACCATATAAACAATGTAATTCCTGTTTGGTTCGCTAACTGTGTGTTATAAACTATCTATAGATAGGGTAGGTTTCAAAGCGATATAAAGTAAGAGCATAAACACGCCACCTACCACGATAAGAAAGGAAAAAGTTATGAACTTTGAACACGTAATACCTGATGACATATCACGTAAGAGTTTGAGTAATCAAGGCGTAACTATGTTACGAGATGAACCTCAACTATGGGTACGTGGAACTATGTTAGACGGTAACAAATCTACTACATGGGAGAACATCGGTATCACTCTAGCTACAGGCGAGAAAGATAAATCCGTTTTGTATCTTGTTGTAAGTATTCAAGATGAAAGAATTGCAATACCATTTGTATTGAAATGGGAAGTTAAAGACGAGGGTGTATCAGTTGTTATGCCTATGCAATCATACATTAACGAGATGATGAACCAACATTTTCAAAGTGTTGTTAACGAAGTTAAACCATACACTAATGAAGAAGAATAAAGACTTACGCTTTATTGATAACTGTGTTGAATGTGATGTCGAAAGACAAACTACATTTACGCACGATGGATTGTGCGTAGGTTGTATGTCACAATACATGGACGGAGATGAAGTATGATTTGCAAACACACAAATACACGACACGACGCAGGTAACCTGTGGTGTGGAGATTGTGGATGTGCTTTAGGTGCAATATTTAAAATAGAAAATTATTTGGAGGAGGAATAATGATAAGATACCAAGATACTAAGCCACCGAAATATGTTAAAACATTTAGAAATCAAACTATTGCAGGTAATTCTAAACGTGAACTTATGGAATTAGCATTTGATATATCACGTGAAGACGGAGTACCTGTATCTACACTAGAGTTTGTATATGATTTACACGCTACTAGATTTGGTGGAATTATATTTGACTTACGTAAGATAGGTTGGGTTATTGATACACAAACACATACGCTAGACAATGGCGAAGAAGTATTCAAGTATAAACTTGTAGCAAAACCTGACGAAGAATTAAAAATATTTTAGAAAAATATAAAAAAGTATAAGATAATGGTAAGATTATCTTATGAACAGATTAGAAGAACTGCTTAAAGCAGTAGAACAAGGTTCAGATATACCACGTTGGTGGAACAAATTACCTGCCGACGCACAAGAGTTCTTGACGGTATTGAAGAACAGGGCTGAAAATGGGAACACAGAGAGTATGAATGTTTCCAAAATAGTATCAATACTCAAAGACGAATGGGAAATAAAGATAAGTTATTCTGCTATACGTCGCTACTTACAAGGCGATACGTATGTCAGCTAAATCTATCGAAGAACTTATTGCCCAAGCTGAAAGCACACAAATACACGAGTTAAAACAGACTAACTTACAGTTACTTAAACAGTTAGAAAAGGCTAAGAATAAGAAAGCTGATTTAATTGACGCTGTATTTCAAGCATGTAAAAGTGGAATACAATCATTGGACATACCTGTGATACCTCCACCTACACATACACGTGCGAAAGGCAAAGAAGAAATAGCAGTAGCTTTGTTATCTGATATACAGTTAGCAAAAGTTACACCTGATTACAACACAGATGTAGCAGAACAACGTGTGCTTAAATACGCAGACAAGATATGCGAACTTGCAGCCGTACAACGTAAGTCACATCCTGTAAACAAAGTAGTTGTATTAGGATTAGGCGACATTGTTGAGGGAGAATTAATCTTTCCTGGACAAGAACATCTAATAGATGCTTCGCTATACAAGCAAGTAACTGTAGATGGACCACGTATTTTAAGTGGTTTCTTTAACAAACTCTTACACGACTTCAAAGAAGTAGAAGTGCATTGGGTTATAGGAAATCATGGTTCTTTAGGTGGTACATCAAGAAGAAACTATCATCCTGAAAGCAATGCTGACATGATGTTAGGTAAGATACTAGAACAGTTATACGCTAAAGAAAAAAGAATATCATTTCATTTACCGAACCTAGACGGAGAAAGGAATTGGTACAAAGTCGCAGACTTAGGTAAGAAATGTAAGTTCTTTTTATTTCACGGCGACCAAGTCAGAGGACATGGAGGGTTTCCATGGTACGGATTTGGTAAGAAAATTTTAGGATGGAAAGCACTAGCATCTGCAGGTATGATGAAAGATTTTGATTACGCAGTTGCAGGACATTACCATACACCAAACACGCAATACATAAATGATGTACGACTATGGGTTAATGGAAGTACTGAAAGCTATAATACATACGCCCAAGAGCAATTAGCTTCAATGGGACGACCATGTCAGTATCTACTATTTTGCAAAGAAAATAGTGGCGTTACGGCAGAATATCTAGTTAAACTAGAAGTATGAGCAATATATGTATGTGGTGTGGTAACCACTTGACTACACGTCACGCTAACTTGGTATGTACTAATGTACTATGTTACATGCGTGATGTCAAACAATTAAGTTTGAACGACGGTGGTCAGATAGAAACCACATCTAAATAACACAACTAAAAAACAACAGTATTAATAATATAGTTTGAATAAAATGAGAACTATATTATAATATATATATGGAAGGACAAATATGAAATACAAACACCATTCTCCTATGGCTTATGTCAATGATATATATGATGAACGGTCTGCTGAAATGGCAGTACAAGATTTAATCGTACAGTTAGATGACATAAATGAAATACACGATTACATTGCAGCACTGATGCACACTCATACACGAATTAGTTTATTCGTTGATTACTTTAATCAACAGTTTAAATCGTATGATGACATCCACGAATATAGAGAAAGATATTTTTCTATGATGGGTGGTCAAGAAGCAGTAGAAGCAAGATATAAAGGTGGTCGTTTAGACCCTGATAGAGAGGAATACTATGAAGAAATCAGAAGAAACGCAGCTAAGTAAATATCGTTTTAGAGAAACATTCTATGTAGATTTTTACATTGAAGCTACGGATTATGAAAAAGCAAAGCGTACATTTAACGTGATGTTTGACAGAAACATACAGCTAGGTTATGACACCTGGAAAGATTTATCTAATAAAAATATTAGAGGTGGAAAGTTTCTTGTACAAGTACAAAAAGATGATGCTACTACAACCGTCATAGACGAATTGTGGGGTGTTCAACAGGAAGAAGAATAATGAGTACTATATACATGAAAGGAAATAAAAATCCTTACAAGCAGCGTAAGAATAAAGTATACGCTGAAGGTAGGGTCTGTGCAAAAGATAATTGTACAGTCGTAATAAGTAAATACAACAGAAGTAAGTTTTGTTTTCATCACACGCCATTATCACATGGACGTGTGCGTGGAATGCAAAAACGATAAGGAGAAATATGAATGAAGAAATATATGACTTCACACCTGTAGCAGTTGATGAAGTTCCAAAACCAAGTATAAAGCGTAATGTAAATATAATTACCGATGATGTTATTGCAACGTTATCAATGAACCCAAACCAATGGTTTAGGATATTTACATACAACGGCGATGCTTTTATGAAAGTGTATGCAACTGCACAAACATCTACGCATTATTGGAAAAACAAATTGCAATTAAGAAACAATCTAATTTTAGATACTAGAGTTAGACGTTCTACACCTAACAAGTCTGTAGAAGTATACGCAAAATTAACATCTAAGGAGAGCCATGCAACCAATACCGATTGATGACATCTTGCACTTAGTTAAGTCTGCATATCAGAACACAGCTAACGGTGCAGAAATAGAAGAATTGTATGCCGATGATATTATTGAGTACTTAGGAGAATTAGACTTTGAACAAAAAGAAGATTTAATTCTTAAACTTACACACATAGCATCTGCATTTAACACAATTAAAAAGTTATTTCAACTAGAGATAGCAAAAGATTTACCTGATAACGGTGGTGTACGTGGTCATTCGCTAGTATTTAGAAGGACAAGTAAACCAAAGTTTGTAGTAAAAGAGATGAGTTTGTTAAAGGAATATTTGAAAAGAGATTGGGATGCAGTCTTTAGAGCAGATAACTCTACGTTACGTAGGTCTGCACTTAAAGCTATTGCAGAACGCAATGGAGATAATCCTGATAGCATTATTGAAGAATACTTTGACATAGAGTGGTCAGAACCACAGTTAACTATCACAGATATTAAGTCTAGTCCTAAGCACTATGCTGATAGAGAGATAGGTGTGATATATGACCCACGTGAAGAAAGGAATATAGATGGCTAAGTTTAACTTAGAAGACTACGAAACCGTAGAAGAACGCTTAAAGAAATTTTGGGCAGACAATCCTAATGGACGTATCTATACAGAAGTAGTACACATAACTGATGATGGTTCATGCGTAACTATTAGAACATTAGGTTACAAAGACATAGAAGATGTTAACCCTGTAGCTACAGGTATAGCACAGGAAACTAAAGGTCAAGGTGGATTTGCTAACGCAGATGCTTGGATGGAGAATTGTGAAACCTCTAGTATCGGACGTATGTTAGCAAACTGGATGTATCAAGGTTCAGATAAAGCTAGACCTAGTCGAGAAGAAATGTCTAAGTCAGTCAAACCTGTGGAAGATAAACCACAGATGATGACACGTGCTGAAGTAGATACTATTGCAGATAGCATGGTTAAAGACTTATCAGCCCCACATAGGGAAGCAGCATTAAAGATGGCTAATAACTATGCTAATGTACGTAAGTTCCCTGTAAATAGAATGCAGTGGAGTAAAGAACAAGTTGATACATACCTAGCACAATTAGAACGTGGTATGTCAGACGAGTTAAAACCTGCAGACACAGTCGATGAAGCTATTAATTCTGTATTTGAAACAGAAGATATAACAGATAAAATCATGGACAAGATGTCAGAAAGTTCAGTTCCTAGAACAGACTTAACATGTCCGTTCTGTAACGGTAAGGTATTTGATAACCGAATGGATAAGAAAGGACCAACAAGTCCTGACTTCAAGTGTGGTGCTAAGTCACAAGCAGAATGTTCTGCACACACAGGCAAGTTCTCTAAGTCTTGGTGGATTACAGATGACTTACCTAAAGAATGGAACATTCCTCCGTTCTAATGGCTAGAAAACGTAGTGCTGCTTCTAGGCGTGGTCGCAATAATAAAGCGAAAGGTCGTAAGAAGCAGTACGTAGCTATGCGTAAGCTGTTAATACCTGAACCTAAGTTACAGCACCTCAGAGCACATGAAGAAGGTTGGATGGATGGTTGGATGCGTGTTGAAGTTAAAGCAGGTAAGCAAGTACAGACATTATGGAATAGGTATCTTAAAGCTAAAGAACAAAATGATACTAATTTACCTGATGATGAAAGACCATTTGTATTTGTAGCTATGCCTGATGGCACTAATGATGGACTGGTATGTTTAGCACTTAATGATGTTGATGAATTTGTAGCTGCGTATAGTTTACAAGCAAAAGGTCTTAAAAGAACTGATATAAAAGGCGAAGAAGAATGAAAGTTTTACATTTTTATTATCGATGGCGATATATTAAACGTATCAGGCGTGAAGAAAAAGTAAGAAAAAATGTGTTCGGTAAGTAATCATGCTTGAAAGTATATTATTTTGTGTCCTTCCATACATGTTGACTATAGATAATCTACAAGACTACGTTGAATGTCGTCAAGATAGTAAAAAAATAGAGTATGTAGCTGACTGGATGCCCACAGTCAGCACATACTTTAAAGATGAAGACATTAAACAGGCTTTGTTAGTTATCTATTGTGAAAGTAGAGGAAAACCTGACGCTGTTGGTGTTAATAAAGACAAAACTAAAGACATTGGTCTGTGGCAATTCAATGATAATACGTGGAAATGGCTATCGCCAAAATTAAATATAACTAGCAAAAGAACTAACCCTAAAGTATCTACAGCAGTAGCTAGTTGGTTAGTGTACAACGATGGTTGGCATCATTGGGATAGTAGTAAGCACTGTTGGGACGCTTAATTACATCTTCTTATATTTTTTCTTACCTTTTTTCGCATAAGATTTTTTCTTACCATACTTATCAATAGGCATATTACTCCTTTACCATTTAACTTTACAAGCCCAATAACCTGCACTGAACTTGTCTGTTTTTTGTGAACACTTATGTCTAGCATGAAACGACCTACGTCTTGCAGTATTTTTCTTACCGTCGCCTGACACACCTTGCTGACCAAAGCGTACAAGTTTGACTTTGTCGCCTTTCTTAGCTAACACAGCGTGTGATTTACTAGCTTTAGGCGTACGTTTAGGTTTGTTATAACCACTAAATGTTTCTCCACGATACTTAACTGTCATTGTTTTGAAGCCCACATATTATCAACAAGGTTAGGATATTTCCTACCTGCTTTTCTAGCTCTTGCTTTAGCTTTAGACTTTTGAGAAGACGTAAGTTTTTTAGACTTACCCAAAGACTTAGGTCTAGGTTTATTCCAAACTTTCTTACTACTCATTCAACTATTACCTAGATACTTTATTAGTTACTGGTTGTATTTTATTTTTAGCAAATGTTTTTAGAACTGATAAAACAGCAGCACCACCTGCTAATGCAGCTACTTCAAGTGTACTAATATCTACACCTAAAGCAGGAGAAATAACAAGAGTTGATGCAAATGTTTCAACAAAAGTCCAAAGACAACGTTCTAATAAATCAACATATTCTTTTTTCATTTTATTAAATTTCCTAACTTTAACTTAGTTTCTATATTTTCTAGTTTAGCAATAATTGTATCAAGTTTCTTCTGTAAAGTTTGAGGATGTATCATATCAGGTGGACTATCGTTACTAATTTTGTTAGTAACTAAGCCTTCTATAATGTGTTGTCGCCAAGCATTGCCAGGACAATCAGTTTGTTTGAACGAGGAGTGAGGTCTTAGTTCTCCACCGACTTGTTCGTAGAGCCACTTAACACTTTCAATAGCTTTAGCTGATGGTTTGTCGGTAGGATTGACACCACCCAACCAACACACAGCAACATAATGCTTGTTATTAAAGTTAATTTCTTCCCTACTATTGCCACCTTGTGCAGCACTTCTGTTACCCCAACCTCTGCCTTCATATATCTGACCTGTATCTCCTACTAAAAAATTATACGCTATGTCGTTCCAACCTCTATCTTCTTGATGTAGTCTTTGTATTTGCTTACATTGGTCCATCTCTGCTTGATTACCTACAGCTATAGGATAAGCAGACCAATGTACCACTAAACCTTTGACTTCTCCTAGCTTACTAAACTTTGTCTTATTAGGTTTAGCACCCCAACTATCACGAGTTATCACATTCACAATTTATATCTCCATTCTTACAGTTACATATTCTTACAAATGAACCATCATCTGCGACACATATCTTACACATAACTACATTATAAACGCTGCTATAACTACAGCTACTGTTCCTACTAATCCTAGTATCTTATGAAACTCTGACTTATCTAATTTTGTATCTAATTGATTTTCTATCTTGTCTAACTTTTCTAATATCATTATATTTAATTCCTTCTGTGTGAAGCCATTACTATATTTTTCGTTAGACATTATGGTAGGTCATCCTCTCTAAGTGAAATAAAATCCCATTCCTTATCAAAGGATGAACGATTATCCCAATCCCAGTTACTTAATCTTTTAAGATAAGAACTAATTTCTTTTAAAAAATAACCTATTAAGAAACCTATTATAAAATCCATAACTACGATTGTAGCACAGAAATTTATGCAGGTTTTGGATTATCAGATTTGACTTGTGCTATGTGGTCTGCCCAAACAGTAGTTCCATTAACGCCATCCCAGTACATCATATCTAACTGGTCTGCAATAGAACCATAAGCCTCTTGTCTAGCTTGAATATAACCAAATTGTTGGTCGTTCCATTTGCTATTAGCAAGGTCTGTTATAGCTTGGTCATAATCACTAGCAGAAAATTCAAGTCTTTCATTATTAACTTGTTTAAATAAAGGTTTAGCAGCTTCAACTTCTGCTGCTGCCTCTACTTGTAGTTCTTCTAATGTTGCCATAATATCTCCTATATTACCATATATTTCTTATACTTACTTCTTTAAACATTTCTATTTTCTCAAACCAAATAAAGTTATTTTGGCACTTTCAATAGTTCCAATATTTGTACTAAATTGAACACCATTATTTGCTTCAGCTATTTTTTTCATTCCACCACCAGTCCAGCCAACACTATAATCTAAATAACCACTACTAGTTCCCTCATAAGTCCAAAAACTATAGTTTGAACTATTGTTAAAGTTAAATAGGAAGTAATCTCCATTAGCATTTTCCCCACTAGCATTACCAATAAAAAATTCTGCATAACCTTGTGAAATACCTGCTTGACTGTTGGAGTAAAAACCACCAGAGTTTATACCATAACCACCTTGATAATATGTACTATCAGTTTGAGCAGTTCCATTAGTTAAAACTCTTATCTGTAAAATTGTATCATCTGTACTAACTTTTAAATTTTCAACTCTAACCAAATACACATTATAAGAACTATCCCAGTAGGTATTACCACCAACATCTACAGTTGAAACACTTGAAGTAACTTCTATATCTTGCAATCTAAGTAGTGAACCTGCCATTAGAATATCCCAAACACTTTTATTGTCATATTGTCAATAGTTCCACTATTAGCTAAAAAATTTAAACCAGTTATTTGTTCACTTACTTTGTGATAACCTGCACCTTTATGTCCATATAAGTTAGATATGTCAAAAACATTTTGTAACTTCATATGAGTAAAAGAATTTGCGTCATTAGGTTCATATATCCATAAACCCATAGCATTTTTTTGACTTGCAGAAGATATATAACTTATGTTTCTCCAATAAGTATCTGTTGTATAAGCTTGATTTGAAAATGAACCTGATGCCGCGTGTCTCCTACTAGCATTTTCATAATTAGCACCAGTATCAACACCACTTGAATTAATAATTCTAATGTGCATATAATCTCCAACTGACATCGCACAATCAAGTACTGAAAAATAATAATTTCTAAACCTAGTATCAAAACAATCAGTAATAGATATATCAGTAACTGATGTTGATGTACTAACTTCTTTTATAAATCTCATATCAGTAGCCATTATGCACCTCTAAGCCCATATAAAGAGTATTGACCAAAACCACCCATAGCATATAAAACACCCTCATAAACAAATTGAATACCTGTTACAGCTTCAGCACTTTGATACCAAGACATACCCCAGTTACCCTCAATACCTAGATTATTTCCTCTAACTGAAGAAGTGTGTGAAGTGAATGAAGTAAATTTAGAACTATCTATAGCATTGTATATCCAAGCATATCCATTAACACCTCTATATGCCGAACTGTTCAATTTGCAAGAGGTATAACCAGTACTTGAGTCAACTAATAAACCTGTATCCTGATATGTTTGTAGAGCATATTGATAATTGCTACCAGTTTTCCACCCAGTTGATGTTTGTACTTGAATACCTAATGGGAAGTAACCATTATTTAAAACATTTGTAAAAGTAACAAAGTGAACATTATAATTACCTAAATTTTCAAATCTGACAAATTTTGTTGAATAGGTTGGGTCATTTAAAATCTGTGTTTCAATAAGTTCTAAATTGCCTACTGATACCCATTGTTTTGCTTGTATTAATTCATTTATATCATCAGTAGAAAAAACACCTGTATTAGCACTTTGGCTTTGTGTTGGTTCTGCACCTTTATATCCATATTTCAAATCATCTGCCATTATTCTAATACCTCGTATAAAGACACAGTTCCATTGCTTATATTAGCACTTTTATTATTCAAAAATTGTATACCATCTGATGCACTAGCAACTTTATGAAATGCACCAAAGTAATTTATATATCCATTACCTTGCCAGTTTGTAAAACTATTTCTAAGCAAAAACCAATCGTAAGTAGAACTATCAGTTAGTCCATATATATCTATAATACTGTAACCCCAACTTCTTTGAGCAGTCCAAGTAGGACCTGCACCAAAACCTGAAGCAACTCCAAGTCCTACTTCAGTTGCAGAACTATTATTAAAATGGTTACCTGCTGTATGAAAAAAATCATAATATCCTACTAGTGCATAGTTAGAACCTGATTGTGGTGAACCACCTTTAGTAACTCTAAACATAGGGTTAACATCTACAACAGTTTCAGAAACTAAGTTTGCAATAATTAATTTGTAAGGATTTGAAGAAGTAAGTCCTGTAAAGTTTACAACTGAAGTTGTGCCATCAGTTGCAAAATTATATTCATTTATTAATTTTAATTTACCTGCCACTATAAATCCTTTTTATATCCAAATACTGATATTTTAGCATCAGTAATAGTAGCACCTGCATTAGAACAGTATATATGTACTCCTGTGTATACATCTTGATTAAATACACTGCACCCTGTAAAGTTACCTATAAAAGTAGTAGAACCTGAAGAAGCTTCAGTAGTCATTACAGTTCTATCTGCTCTAGCAGCATTTGCAACATACAATACAGCACCACCACCTGATGTTGTTGAAAAATAAAATGGATTAACAAAACTACTTTGATTTGTATTTCTTGATGTTGCAGAAGTAGTAGTATTATATTCTCTTACTGCATAATTATAAACAGAATTATTAAAAATTATTCCATTTGCTTGTGTTAATCTAACACCTGCCCAATTAGCTATATCTGATAATAAATTGTTTATTGTAATTTTATAAACATCAAAGTCTGTAGTAAATACATTATCTAATGTAACTCCATTTACACCACTTGCATTTACAGTTTTAATATGTCTTAATGCACTCATGTTACTTTTTTAATACCATATAATTTGTAGTTCATTGTTTCTATATTAGCACTAACATTAAAAGCAAACTGCAAACCATTGTGTACTGCAGCTCTGTTTAAAATACCTGAACCAAAAGCAAAAGTTTCATTACCTGTTGTTCTATACATTTGAATAGTTTTGTAAGTAAAATAACTTTCTGAATTAACATCTCCTAAATTATAAAAATTTATATATCCATTTATTCCATAAGGTAAAGCATTTCCTGCATTATATGAAACAGTTACATCTGATTGTAAACCATATACACCATTACCACCACTTGTACCTAATTTATAAGCATTAGTATTGTAATAATTAGAACTAGTAACTAATGTTTGCGTACCTGCTACATCTTCATACATTCTAAATGTTAATGCTCTATCATTTGTATCAGGTCTTGCTAACTCATAAACAAAATGATGAGTGTCATATAGACCTTCAGATATTGTTGTTAAATTTAAAGTTGCTGAAGAACTTACTGTACCTTTAGTAATTAGTTCTAAACTGCCACCAAGTTTTCCTTGTGATTGAAGTTCAGCAGCTTCTGTTACTGACAATACGCCAGTATTCTTTACTGTTTGATTAGGTTGTGTTCCTAAATACCCATAAGGCATATTAACTCCTTATGCAGTTATCTCTAAAACTGATGCAAAACCTTCTAAGTCGCCTGATGCAGCACCACCAGTTAACTCAATTTTATCGCCATTTTCTAAAACAATTTTAGATGAACCTGCTAATTCAATAGAAGAACCTGCAGGAACTGTCATTTCAAAAGCAAGGCGTGAGTTACCTGATGTACCATCAACAACATCTGCTGTGATAGTATCATCTGCAGCACCATCAACATTAGTTACTCTAAGTGATATAACAATAGCTTCGCCACCACTTGAATTTGTATAAATTGCTTGGTTAGTACTTGTTACATCTAAGTAAGCGTTTTTAAATGCTTCTGCCATTTTATCTTATCTCCATATATTTCTATACTCCCATCACTATAGCACGAGGTTGCG
>Ga0208019_1000706_pt1 | contig 18106 bp, 22 predicted proteins | sample CB_VirMetaG_5_FD_184540 | JGI IMG/M metagenome (GOLD analysis project Ga0208019, IMG submission 184540) | Freshwater to marine saline gradient viral communities from Chesapeake Bay - CB_1508_1D Viral MetaG (SPAdes) (version 4) | ecosystem: Environmental > Aquatic > Marine > Coastal | place: USA...
CTGCCTCGGCGGCTCGGTCGATGCGTACCTGACCAACGCCACCATCGACGCCACCACGCCTTTCGTCATCCCGGCCGGCGCCGCGGTGAGCTTCGAGATCAACATCGGCCCTACCGATCTGCTGGAGATCTACGCCGGCAGCTCGACCACCGTGAAGGTCATGGTCGAGGATCTCGGTAAGATCGCGTAGCATGGGGCGGGTCCGCAACCTCGTCGACCGACTTCGCTTCGGTCGCACGGTGTCTCTGCCAGCGGACCCGCCGCCAGCCCTGCGCGCGCAGTCGCTTCAAGATCTCGAAGCGATGATGGACCCCCAACAGGTCCGTGCAGCGAAGCTAACCGGGGTCAAGCTCTCTCAACTGATCTCCAACTACTACGCCCAGCAGTACGACGGCTCGTCGCAGCGCTGGACGGACTGGACCACGGAGAACGCGGTCCAGGACGGTATGAAGATCTCGTCCTCGGTCTTTGCCTGCGTCCACAGGATGGCTAAAGCTGTAGCCTCGGTGCCCTGGGTCGCAGTCAAGGGCGACGGCGAAGAGCGAGAGATCGTCGGCAAGCACCCGATCTCTGATCTGATCAACAACCCCAACCCGTTCTGGAGCCGGCAAGACCTGCTGGAGCGGGTCACGATGCATCTGCTGCTCGCCGGCAACGCCATCGTGCCGGTCAACGAGCTAGCGGGCAAGCCGCGGGAGCTGTGGGCGGTAAGTCCGGATGCTTGTACTCCGATCAAGGGAACGGCGGGCAAGTTCATCACGAACTACGCCTTCTTCGACGAGAACGGCACGCCGGTTCGCAAGGAGCCTGTCGACCGCATCATCCACATGCAGGTGGCCAACCCAGCCGACCCCTATTGGGGGCTGCCGCCGTTGCAAGCCGCGGGTCGTGCGGTTGATACGGACGTCGCGCAGGCGAAGTGGAACTACAACGCGACCCAGAACGGTAACGCGCCCTTCGGCGCTTGGGTTTCCAAGACCTATCTGACCGATGATCAGTACGAAGAGCTTCTGGAGAGGGTGGCGGAAGAGTACGCCGGCCCGGTCAATGCCAGAAAGCCGCTCGTCCTGGGTGCTGATCTCGAATGGAAGGACCTTGCGAGGACCTCCATCGACCTAGACTATCTCAACAGCCGCAAGCTCAATCGCGAAGAGATCTGCTCGGTCCTCGGTGTTCCGCCTCCGATGATCGGAATCTACGATCAGGCCACGCTCGCCAACCTCGAAGGCTCACGAAGAGTCTTCTGGGAAGAGGGCGTCATCCCGTTCCTGATCGACATCCGAGACTCGTTCAACCGAGTCCTGGCGCCCAAGTTCGGCTCGGAGGTCCGTCTGGACTTCGACCTCCGCTTTGTGCCCGCCATGCAGGCGATGTACAAGGACCGCTCCGAGATCGCTTGGCGTCTATGGCAGATGGGCTACCCTGCCAACGTGCTCAATCGTCGCTTGCAACTCGGGCTGCCGAGTATCGAGGGCGGCGACAAGGGCTACCTGCCTGGAAACATGATGCCTTCGGAACTGCTCGGGCAGGATACGAGCCAGGTCGACAACACCAACCCAGCCAAGGGCAAGGCCAGCGGGGGCGACAATCTTCCGACAACCGGACAGAACCGCGGGCTGAACGGCTTCGATTTCGGGGACTTCGAGGCCCGGTTGGAAAGAATAAACCGCTTGACCGCGCACTGAGATCTGTGTACGAAGCTAATAGCACCATGCTGCACTCGCCGAACACATACCAGATCCGCTCCGCGCCGATGGAAGCGCGAGTCACGGATGCGGACAACCGCATCGTAGAGGGCCACGCTGCGGTCTTCGGCGAGGTCGACTCCTACGGCACGGACTTCCGAAGCGGAGCCTTCGCTGATTCGATCGCAGAGCGGATGCCGAAGAAGCTGATTCGCTTCCTGTGGCAGCACAAGAGCGAGTGGCCATTGGGCACGTTGCTGGATCTTTCCGAGGACTCGACGGGTCTGGCCTACCGCGCCAAGGTGTCCAAGACCAGCTACGGTGACGACGCCCTCGTGCTGCTGCGCGACGAAGCGGTGAACACCGCGAGCTTCGGCTTCCGTACCGAGGCGTGGTCGGAGGACGAGGAAGACCAGGACGAGTATGGCTGGCCGATCCGCCACATCGAGCGGGTGAAGCTGTACGAACTGGGTCCGGTCACCTTTGCCGCCAACGAGAACACCTCGGCGAGCGCGCAGCGCTCCATGGAGCGTGTGACCGACGCGCTGTCCATGTTCCGTCGAGGCGATGACCCGAGCCGTGTCTGCCACATGGTGGACGCGCTCCGTCAGACGGTAGATGAGATCCGTGGCATGTTCACCCAGTGTGATCTGGCCATGATCGACAAGACTCTCGGTGTCGTCCGAGAGCAGCCGGCCGAGTTGTCGTCCGGTCAGATTCAGCAATTCCTATCCGAACTGCGCGCCAGCGCTACACTCGACTGGAACTAGGAGGGCCTCAGCAATGGCCGCGGAATTTGATCAGTTGAAGCAGGAGTTCACCGGGCTCGTTCAGGAGCTTCGTGACAGCGTTATCAAGCGTGACGCCGAGACCCGTGCCCTGGCCCAAGAGGCCAAGGACCAGAACGTCAGTGCCTCCAAGGCGACGCTCGACAAGATCGCCGGCGTCGAGAAGCGCATGGAGGAGATCTCCGAGCAGATCAAGGAGGTCGAGAAGGAGCGCCTGGAGCGACAGCGCAACCACGGCGGCTCGCCCGCGCAGTTCCGCGATCCGGGTTCGCAGTTCATCGAGAGCGACATCTTCAAGGAGTTCCGCGCCGCGGGCTCCAGCGCTCGTACCTGCCGCAACGTCGAGGTCCAGGGTCTTCTGACCCAGGCCCGTCGCAACCGCTTCGGCGGTGAGATGGAGACCCGCGCAGCGCTCTCGGCCGACAGCCTGTCCTCGAACGCCGGGGCGCTCATCAACCCTTCCCGTTTCGGCGGCATCTTCCAGGAGCCGCTGAAGCACCGGACGCGCCTGCGGGACATCCTGCGCACGCAGTCGACCAGCGAGAAGATGGTCGAGTACGTCCGCGAGACCGGATTCCACAACATCTCCACCACCTGTACGGCTGTCGAGACCGCCGGCACCACCGAGATCGCGGTCGCCAACGCCCAGGGTTTCTACCCAGGCCAGACGATCTTCATCAAGACGGGCGCGACGACCGATACCCGCGTCATCGCGACCAGCGGGGTCAACCTGACGACCAACGTGATCACGATCACCGCGGGCGTCTCCGTCGACACCGTGGCGAACACCTCCGAGGTCTGGTCGAACACCTTCGTGTTCGTGCCCCAGCTTCAGCTCAAGCCCTCGGCCAGCGTCGAGTACGAGCTGATCCAGGCGACCGTCAAGACGCTGCCGCACACCATGCCGATCGCCCGCCAGGCGCTAGACGACCTCAACGGGCTGCGTCAGACCCTCAACGGCCGGCTCATCGAGGGCCTGGAAGTCTCCATCGAGAAGCAGCTTCTCTACGGTGACGCCAGCGCCACGAACCAGATCGCCGGGCTCCTGACGGACCCGGACGTCCTGACCTACTCCTGGTCGGCCGGCTTCGCCGGTGACACGATGCTCGATGCGATCCGTCGCTCGATCACCGGAGCCAGCGAGAGCAACTACCCGCCCGACTTCGTGGTGCTCTCCGAGCGCGACTGGGAGACCATCGAGCTTCAGAAGGGCTCGGACGGCCACTACATCTGGGCGGTCGTGATGACCGTGCTGGGGCCGATGGTCTGGGGCCTGCGGGTCGTGGTCACCACCGCGATCAACCAGGGTACGTGGCTCGTCGGCTCGGCGGCTTTCGGTTCGACCCTCTGGGAGCGCGAGACGGCCAACATCCGCTTCGCCGATCAGCACGACGACTTCTTCGCTCGCAACATGGTCATGTTGCTCGCCGAGGCCCGCCTCTGCCAGACCATCGAGCGTCCGTCGAGCTTCGTGGTCGGCACCTTCGACGCGCCCCCGAGCGCCTGAGCCTAGCGGCTGACGAAGATAGAGCCCCCGGCAGCCCGGTTGCTACCGGGGGCTCTTTCGTCCTGGAGACTGCAATGTTGATCAAGTGTGTAGCGCTCACCAAGGTTCGCGGCCGAGGCCGGCAGATCTTCCAGCCTGGAGAGGCTCTCGTGCTCCCTCCCGGTGCCTTCGAGGTCAACGAGCTTGCCGGCCGCGTCCGCAAGTGGGACGAGGGCGACGAGGCTCAAGAGCAGGTCCGCCTGAAGGCGTCTGCGGAGGATCTTCGCAAGCGCAAGATCGCCGAGGCCCGCGCCGTGCTCGCCGAGGCGGGGCTGACCGAGGCGGACCTTCAGGATGCCTTCGACCCGGAGGAGCCCGAAGCCGAAGCCGAAGCCGACGAGGAAGCCGACGAGGAAGCCGCCGACGACGTCGAGGCGGAATCCTTCTTCGTGCCCTCGAAGCCGCTCAACCACCACAAGAACGAGGAGTTGGAAGACATCCTCGATACGTGGGGCGTCGAGCATGACGGCATGGATCGCGGTGAGATGCTCGATGCGGTCAAGGAACTGATGGCCCCGTGAGCCTGACCCCCGAGGAGTTGCTCAACGAGTCGACGAAGCGAGTCAAGATCGTCGACCCGGACACGAGCGCAGAGCCTCCTCTGCCTCGGCTTGACATCATCTTCGACGGGATCTACTTCTACCCTCGTGGCTACCCGCAGTTCATCTATCGGGATCTGGCTTCGGCCACGCGGAAGGCAGAGAGGCTCTACGCCGATCTGAACGACTGATGCCCTACACCCTGGTCTACGACAACTCGACGGTCACGCTGGCCGAGATGAAGACGGACCTGGGCATCACCGACACGTCGCTCGACAACAAGATCACCGCTGCTTTGGCGGTAGCCAAGCGCCAGGCAGATCATTTCATCCAGCGTGAAGAGTTCTTCGACGAGACCACCAACGTCCCAGAGGACGTCGAAGAGGGTGTTCGAGAGCTTGTGCGCTCGCGCATCCGTGGAGGCGGCTCGCTCGCCCTGACGGGCGGGGTGATGGCCAAGCGCAAGAAGACCGGCAAGGTCGAGATCGAGTACGCCACGCCGAACGTCGGCACCATCGGCGTTGATCCTACCCTGGCCTACGTCCAGATGACCTATTGGGCACCGTACCGGCGCTACATCTGCTGATGGGCGTCAAGGTCACACTCAAGGACGAGGGCTACAAGAAAGCCTACGCCGAGGCTCTTCGGCTGGCCAAGACCGCCAAGAAGCTGAAGATCACTGTGGGCTACTTCCCCGATCAAGTCAGCCAGGATGGCGTACCTCTTACCTTGATCGCCGCAGTTCACGAGTACGGCACGGCCGCGGTTCCGCAGCGCGCCTTCATGTCCCGTGCCTTCCGTCTGGGGCAGCGCAAGTACATGGCGCTCATGCGCAAGGGCATGAGAGGCTACGGCCGCGAATTCAACAAGGTGGCCGAGGTCGCGTTGGAGATCGCGCTCCACGCGGCAGAGGACATCCAGCGCAGCATCCTGACATCGAAGCGCTGGGCGGCACCCTTGGCAGCCGCTACCGTCTGGAAGAAGGGCTCAGATCACCCCCTGATCGACAAGGGCGACCTGTTGATGGAGGTCAAGTACAAGATCGAGGGTGTCAATGAGTGACATCCTCGGTAAGCAGTCCTTGACCCGACACCGCTTCGCCAACTCGACCGTGGTCAACCACCAGGTCGTGCCTGGTGCGGAGACGTCCAACGCTTTCCGTGGCTCGGTTCAGCCGATGGACGGCGAGCAGATGCAGGCGCTCGGGCTCACTCGGCGCTCGCAGATCGCCTACGAGGTCTTCACGGACGAGCTGGACCTCCGAGCGGCCCGCGATGGGCGCGGAGGGGCAGAAGGCATCCGAGCGGACGAGGTCACCTACCGCGGCGAGCGCTACGTCATCCACGCGGTCGAGCCCTTCGACGAGTACGCGCCCACACCACACTACGATGCGATCATGGTGAGGGATCTACCATGACACACGCTCAGGTAGGCGTCGCTTTCTGTACGTGGCTCGCGTCGGCAACAGGCTTGGCGGTAGGGAGGATCATCTACACCCCGCCTGCGGCACCTTCGACACCGGAGCCGCCCTATATCGAGGCGCACTTCATCGTCAAAGGGCGGGCCTACGGCCACGACGAGGTTCTCGTCGAGGATGACCAGGACATCCTCCGGGGCGATCGCAAGGACTTCATCCGCGTACAGGTGCATGGCACAGGCGCGATCGACTACGCGGAGTCCATCCGCGACTACCTCTTCAACCCGCTCGGGATCTCGCAGGCGGATGAACTGGGGCTCGCGATTCTGGCAATCGGGGAGAGCGCCCCGCTCGATATCGATGTGGACGGACAGTTTGTCGAGCGCGCTATCCTGGAGTGTGAGGTAGGCTACGTCAGGACCAAGACCTTGACTGTTGAGCAAGGTGGAGGCACACTGGAGCACGTCAACCTGACTGCGGATTTCGGAGACGCCGGAACTGAAGTCATGACGATCGATGCTCCCTAGGGCACGGGCACAATGGCAAAGACCGAGACAGTCTACAACGCGATGCGAGGCCACTGGGGCTGTAGCATCGTGTCCCTCCAACCAGGCCCGAATGAGATCGAGTCCACGGCGGTCAAGCGCCTGATGGAGTTCGAGCCCTTCGTAGCGGCTCCTCTGCTGTTCGTCGGCCCGTATCAGCGACCGCAGAAGCCGCGCGCGGACCTCACCGATCTGAACGAGCACGCCGCCACGGACGAGATCGTTCACTGCAACGACCCTCATCGGCTCCTGGCCTGGGTCAACGCCGAGATTGCTCACACCTTCCCGCGACCCGGCCTGATCCGGCTGATCGATGCGATCAAGATCAATCTGCTCAAGTCCATGGACAAGCCCGAACTGGAGCGCTTTGCGCGACTGGAGTACAAGCGGCGGTCCACCGACATCCCGACCATGAAGTTCATCGAAGAGCGACTGCTCGGCAAGAGCCGGGCTCGTTCGATGCGAGGGTAGGTAGATGGCACTTCTCGGCTCTTCGGTAACGATCGCCGTCCGTCGCGAGATTGCTCCTCGTCTGGAGGACAACCTCGGTACGATCCTCGTGGTCGGCACGAACATCTCATACGACGACTCGTCGGTCACGGAGCGCTACGCGGACCCCGATGAGATCATCGATGACGACAACGTCTCAGGGGTCACGACCAGCGACTACGAGTACCTCGCGGTAGAGTCAATCTACGCTCAGGGACCGTGGAACCCGTCCTACGTTGTGGTCGCCCCGAGAGGCACGCCCGTAGCGCAGGTCATGAACGTCCTAGTGGATGGCAACGACAACGGGTCCTACGTCGTGACGATCAACGGCACGGCGTTCACCTACTCTGCGTCGAGCGCATCTGGCGCAGACATTCACGCCGCGCTGCTTTCTGCGGTCAACGGCGGCAGTCAGCCCGTCACGGCGTCCGGTACGTCTCCGAACCTGGTGCTGACCGCCGACAACGCAGGTGAGCCCTTCACGGCATCGGTCTCGGCGCCGAGTGACAACCTGGTCCTGACGACCACGACCGCGAACACCGGCTACTTCGAGCTGTTGACCGCCATCGCCGCGGATGATGACACTTGGTTCGGCCTGGTCATCGAGGACCGCGCCGACCACCATCTTCGTCAGGCTGCTCGCTACGCCGAGGCGAACAACAAGTTCTTCTTCGGCCAGAGTGACGACTCCGCAGGCATCGGCGGCTCGGGTAGCACCGACATCGTCTCCATCCTGTCTGCGCTCTCGTACAACAACACTGCGATCATGCTCTACAGTGACGACGCAGTGCCAGCGGCCGAAGCCGCGATGGGTGCCAAGCTGCCTGTCCCTCTGGACCGGCAGGTCACGACCTGGGCCTACGCCAACCTCGTCGGCATCCTGCCCGATACGTGGTCGACCACGGTCCAGACCAACGCCCGCACCAAGGGCGCCAACATCTACTCGACCAAGTTCTCCCGCAACGTCATGTGGGAGGGCACGACCGTCACCGGTCAGTACATCGACACGACGATGACCATCGAGTGGACCAAGCGCCGGCTGCCTCCGCGCATCTTCGACCTCTTCGCTGAGGAGAGCGCCAACGGCGCGCGAGTTCCATTGTCAGATCAAGGCATCGCCCAGGTTTTGGGCATCATCGAAGCCTTCGGTGATGAAGGCGAAGACATCGGGCACTTCTCGGCCGGCACAAGCGAGATCATCAATCCGCCTCGGCGGTCCACGCTCACGGATGCTGAGGTCTCGACCAGGACGATCAACCCGTACTGGCAGGCTGAGATCACCGGAGCAATCCACGTCGTCAACCTGACCGCAGACCTAGTCTCTTCGGGTCTGAGCTAGAGGCTAGCAGATGGCAGTCAAGCGCTACGATCCGAAGCTGGTGGTTCTCACCGTTGCCGGCCGCCGAGTTACCGGCTTCGGCGACGACGCTATGATGAGCCTGGAGTACGCCCAGGATGGCGTCACCGTCGCCACCGGCGTCGACGGGGAGAAGACCTACAATCTGATCCACGACTTCGGCGCGACGCTCAACGTCACGCTGAAGCAGAACAGCGACTCCGTGCCCTTCATGGACTCGCTGATCAAGCACCACCGAATCAACGGCAACGCGCTCTTCGCCGTGGTCATGCGCGACCTCAACAACGGCAAGGTGCTGCGCTCCAACGACTGCGTGGTCATGTCGCGTCCTCCCTACGCCTACGGCAAGGAGGTCGGCGACTGGCAGTACGGCATCTACATGCCCTTCACGCGAGATGACGCCGCTGCCGTGATCGACTTCGGTCTGACCTTCATCCTCTAGACTCGTGAGCACCGCAATGCACGAATTCGAGTCCTTCTGCACGGGAGGGTACACCTACCAGGTCTACCCGATCCCGTTCAGGCGCGTTCTGCGCATGTCGCCGCAGGTGATCGAGTTCCTCGGTCTGCCTGCGAGCCGCCTCATCGGCATCATCCCAGCGGTCTTCACTGGCAAGATGGTCGGAGCCGATATCGAGGCGGCCTTCAAGAACCTGAAGGTCAGCCTAGAGAAGATGAGCGAGAGCAACTTCGCCTTCATCGACTCGCTGCTCGAAGGGGTGGTGCGTGTCGACGATGCGGAGGAGAACGACGCCAAGGGCGCGCAGTATTCCAAGAACGCGGATGATCTGGGATGCTGGGGCATCGATTCCTTCTCCAGCATGGAGCGGCTCTTCGAGGTGCTCTACAACGTCATCCGGCTTCGCTTCACGGATTTTGGCAGTGGGCTGCCAGCAAGTTTGAGTCTGACGACCCTGATGGATCTGGCGAGTCGGCTGGCAGCCCCGGCGGCGAGCGAAGACTGAGCGCGAAAGCGCGTGGACTCCTGGAGCAGATCGAGAAGCACGGCGGCAACTTCTTCGTACTGAGGATCTGGAACACCGGGAAGGAGCGCCTCGAAGACATCGAGAAATGGCCGTCGAGCAAGGTCATGGCAATCTACGATTTCCTTGATCTGATGGAAGATTTGAAGCCCAAGGGTGCCCCAGAATGGCCAGCGCATCGGTAACCGCAGTTCAAGAGCTGGCCACGGTCTTCACCTTCGACGCGAAGACCGGGGACATCCAGATCGCTGAACGGGAAGTCTCTCGCCTCCGTCGCACGATCTCTGGCCTCAGCACCACCGCCGACCGTGCAGAGCGGTCGATGGCGGGAATGGGGCGTCGCCTAGTTGCGGTGCTGGGCGGCGCCCTACTTGCTCGTCGCTTCTTTGAGTCCAACCGAGAGCTTGAGCGCCTCGAAGTCACAATGCGCTCGGTGTCGGGCTCAGCGATCGAAGCGAACGAGAACTTCCGCTTCATCCTCGACTGGGCGGCCCGCACCCCGTTCGATATTCGCCAGGTGACCAGATCTTTCGTCGCGCTGCGTGCCCAGGGCATCCAGCCGACGTTGGACATGTTCAACGGCATAGGCAACCTGTCGTCCGCGCTCGGCAGCGACTTCTCGAACCTCATCCTAGCAGCCCAGCGAGCTGCGCAGGGGCGTACCCAGCGACTCCAGCAGGCGATCCTTGCGCCGGTGTCGTTGTCGAACAACGGCCGCACGCTGACGGTCATGTTCCGCGGCATCGCCCATGAGGTCGACGTAGCGGAGAACGGCACCCAGAGGGTGCTGGAGCTGCTCGCGCAGATCGGCAATGACGAGTTCGGTGGTCAGATGACTGCTCTGATCAACCGGCTCGACGGCGCGATGTCCAACTTCGGCGACATCCTGGACATCGTGTTCTTCCAGATCGGCTCGAAGTCTGGCTTGAACAGCGCAATCGTTGATCTAGTCCAAGCATTGACGCTATTGATCAGCAAGACTAAGGGCGTCTGGATCGCATTCGGCCGCTTCCTGACCATCCCGCTCAGGGCGTTGAACTGGCTGATGGGCGAGGCGACGAATAACACGATCGCCTTCAACCGTGGGCTGACGTTGCTTGGCTTGGTCCTTGGCACCCTCGCCACGAGCGCAGCGGTCTACTGGTTCACGCGAATGGCTAGCGCGATCTTCTTCGCTAGCCGCGCAGCCTTAGCACTGCACATGGCGTTCCTGCCTCTGACTGCCGCGATCATCGTCATTGAAGACGTGATGACCTTCTTCGCGGGAGGTGACTCAGTCTTCGGCCGCTGGACCAAGGACGTTGGGGCACTAGGCAGGGCCGCGCGAAGCCTTCGGGACATTTTGGCGCCGCTCTTCGGAGGAGACGAACTAGATCTCAGCGGCGTTCTGCGCGTGCTAGTTCGAGCTGCGGACACGTTCTTCTCCGAGATCGTTCCGTTGTTCTGGGCCGCTCTTAGCGAGCACATGCCCGATTGGATGCGCAGGTTGCTCACCATGCTGGGCGTGATGCCTACTGAGCCGGGGCCTGCGCCCCCGCAAGCTGGATCTGGTGATTTCTCGCGCGGCGAGATGGGGTCCGTGGAGGACGCTGAGCGAAATCTAGCCGCAGCCCGAGAGGCCCTAGCTGCGGCCAGACAAGAGGAAGCCCGCCTTAACGACATGGACGTGCGCGAGTACGCTAACGGTAATCCAGCACGAGCTGCCGGTTTAAGGGCGAGCCGTAGACAGGCTGTGGAGCGCAGAGAGCAGGCAGTGCAAGAGGTGAATCGGCTGCTAGCCCTTAGCCAGTCACGTAGGGCTGAGCGTGTCCGCGCAGTGAGTAGAAGAGCGCGAGACGCCCCTTTCGTTGAGAGGGATCTTGCCCGCCAGCGTAGTGCCGAGATGATGACCAGGGCGGTTTCAGCTTCGGGGTTCAGTGTACCATCTGGGGTTGGTCTTCGTCCTAGCGGCGATTTTCGCAAGAACTACGCTCTATCCGTAGGTCAGATCAACGTTGATCTCTCTGGACAGAAGCTCGAAGATGCCGGCGCCTTCACCCTGACCACCGTGATGCGGAACGCGGTGCGTCAGGCGCTCAACGATGTTGCCGACGACATCGAGAATCGATCAAGTCAGTCCGCAGGGGTCATCGAATGAGTTGGGCGCTACAGCCAACCCAGCAGTCCGCCAGGCTCTACGGCCCCGTGGGTACAGGCTTCGCCTTCGACGTCGTACTCGCGGAGAGCACTAGCCTGCCATCGGACATCACGGACCACCCAGTTGAGATCGGCTCGCCGATTGTCGATCATGTGCAGTTGCGTCCGATTACGATCAACGTGACGGGGACAGTCAGCAACACCCCCATCGGGTCCCGCGGCGGCTCTGGACGGGCTGTAGCGTCCGTCCAAGAGTTGCGCGCTCTTCGGGACTCCGAGCAGTTGCTCACGCTGGCCCTCGGTGACGGCTCGATCTACGACAACATGCTGATCGCTTCGATCACTGTCAGTCGAGACAACGCCCGCGGGCGGAACACGCGCGACATCAACCTGGGGTTGAAGCAGGTCCGCTTGGTCTACTCGACCTTCACGGTCATCGACCCGGCCTTGCTCGAAGAGTCGGCGCAGCCGAGCGCTGCCCCGGAAACCGAGACCACTCAGACCGACGAGAAGGAGGACAAGGAGATCACGGAGTTGGATACTTCGTTCTTACGCAGACTGGAGCAGGCTACGACTGGTACGCCCATCGCAGAGGATGACTGATGGCCACTATCTCGATCAGTCGAATCCCTGTTACGGTCGACAACGGCAAACAGAGCGTCCGCATTCAGCTCGCCAACGTAACCTACACCGTGGGGCTGCTCTACTCCAGGCGCAACGAGGCGTGGTACGTCTCGCTGACGCACGTCGCTACAGGCACCGCGGTCATCTCCAGCGTCCGTGCTTCCGTCTTCGTAGGGCTCACTGCCTTCACGCGCAGCCCTTACGCGCCGGATGGCGAACTGGTGCTGATCCATAACAGCGGCCTGCGCGTTGACGCAGGGCTCGCTGACCTCGGTCGCACGCACTCGCTGATCTTCATTCCGAACAACCAGACGTAATGGCCAGGCTCTTCAAGCGTCGGTTGCAGGTATCCATCGGCCGCCCCGGCGAGAAGGGCGTGCTCGTCGAGAACCTGCGCATGTCATTCAACGCCACGTTCTCCACGAGGCGTGAGCCGAATGACGCGACGATCGAGATCTACAACATGGCCCCTCAGACTCGTCAGACGTTCTACGGGTCAGAAGACGAGATGCGCGTTGTCGTGGAGGCCGGCTACGACAACCTTCTCTCTGTGGCTTTCGTAGGGGACGTGATCTCTGTGCGCACCGAGTACAAGGGCTCGGACACTGTCACTACGATCAAGGCCGGCGACGGTGAGCGCACCTACCAGCGCACGCGGCTGGAGATGACCTTCACCGAGGGCACGCCCTACGCCAGCGTCATTACCCGTGTTGCCCGCGAGATGGGGCTTGAGCCCATGGTGGCCAATGTTGACCGCAAGAATGAAGTCTTGCAGCGACCTCTCGTGCTCTACGGCCCCGCGAGCGAGCGTCTGCGTGACCTTGCCGAGACCATGAATGCGGAGGTCACCATCACCGATGGTGTGCTACAGTTCATCCGCCAGGGAGAAGCGGATAGCCTCGTTGCCCAACTGCTCGCTCCAGATACGGGGCTTGTAGGATCGCCCAAACTCTGGCTGAAGAATCGTCGCTCGCGGCGAAGCGGAGAGGATCAGATCCAAGGGATCGAGTGGACCCAGTTGATGAACCCTACCCTCAGACCGTGTCGCAAAGTCGTCGTGCGCTCCCGCGAGTATCAGGGCGTGTACGTGATCAAGCGCGTGGTGCACAAAGGCGACTCGGGGTTCTCCAACGACTTCTACTCCGACGTCCAGGCCACTCCGCTCGTGGAGTTCGACAAGTGAGCCTGCTACCTGAAAACGACCTCGGGCTCTCTACCCCGCGCTTCACCGAGGCGCTCGCAGGGCTTGCCGGCAAGGTCAGCAACCAGCGCCGCTCGTGCCTGCCGGCCAGGGTCGTGACCTTCGATTCAACGAAGCGGACATGCAACTGCAAGTTGTTGATCACAGAAGAGAACGGCGACGAGTTGCCGATGCTTACCGGCGTGCCGGTGCAGTACCCTACAGGTGGCGGCTTCAGCGTCACCTACCCGCTCTCCGAAGGGGACGAGGTACTGCTCTTCTTCGCTGACCGGGACTTCGAGCGCTGGCTCCTGAGCGGTCGCGCCGGTCCTCCTCAGAGCGGGCGCCGAAACACCCTCTCGGACGCCTTCGCTGTGCCAGGGGTGAAGGACTTCGCCGACAGCAGTGTTTCGGTCGGTGCTGGACTGCGAATCGAGCACTCGTCGTCGGGGATGCGAATCCGAATCTCGTCGGCGGGGAAGGTGGCCATCGAGAAAGGCAACGTGGAGTTGCTGAACCTGATCAACAGCTTGATCGAAGCACTCAAGGTGCTTACCGTTAACACCACCACTGGGCTAGTGCTACCTACGACGGTATCGAGTCTGGCAGCGGTGCAGACCTCTTTGGGCGTGATCAAGGAGTAGCATGGCAGCTCAACTCATCGACATCGCGCTCGGCCCTGACATGGATCTCTACCAAGATCCGTTCACCGGCGACTTCGTGCTCATCGAGGACATCGAGGCCCTGGCGCAGCGGATCCGAATCCGGCTCGGTACGCAACTCGGCGAATACTTCCTAGACCTCGGGCTCGGTCTGGACTACTTCGGCGAGATCCTCGTCAAGAACTTCGACCTCGGGCTCATCTCGACCCGCATCAAGTCGATCATCCTGTCTACGCCTTTCGTCGACGGCATCCGAGACTTCGAGATTTCGGTTACAAACCGGACCTTGAGCGTCTCGATGGTCATTGAGACCGAGTTCGGTCCTCTGGTTGCGGAAGCAGCCACTTCTACGGTAACCTCTTGGATGCTTGTTCTGAGCTTCCCAGAGCTTGGGCCGTACTTGAGGTAACGTGGCAGGACTGGACGCCAGCGGGAACTTCACCCCCGAGACCATCCGATCGCTTCAAACTGCGCTGCAAGCCTCGGCACAAACCGAGTTCGGCGTCGGAGCGAACACGGCATCGGATGGCATCATCGGCCGGCTCATCGACATGCTGGCAGCGCCGCTAGGCGAGGCGTGGGAACTGCTCCAGGCGCTCAACGACGCCTTCGACCCGGCAGCCGCGCCCGATCGGCTGCTCTTCATGCTGGGGCGCATTCGAGGGCTAGAGCGAGACCCTGCTACGCGGACGCAGGTCACCCTGCGGCTCTACAACTCGACGTCGACCGCGGCTACCGTGCCGCTGGGTTCCTTGGCATCGAAGGGCGAAGGCGGCCCGCAGTTCGAGAGCCTGGCCGCTGCTACGATCCCGGCAGGTAGCAATGTCGACGTGCTCTTCGAGGCGGTCGACACAGGCGTCATCGAGACCCCGATCAATTCCGTTCAGACCATCGTCACGGCAATCGCCGGATGGACGAGCGTCACGAACCTCTCGATCGAATCCTACCTCGGTACGGACGCCGAGAGCCCCGAAGCGTTCAGGCTGCGCCTCCTGGTTCCGCAGGCTGACGGCAGTCGCACCCTTGGGAGCATCCTCGCGGGCGTGCTTGACCGAGATGACATCGATCAAGCTATTGTGCTGGAGAACGTGACGGAGACGGACGACACATCGATCACGCCCACGCTGACTGCCCACAGCATCATGGTCGTCTACTACCCGGCGATCACTGATTATGACGGCGTGGCCCAGGTCATCCTTGACCGCAAGGCCGAAGGGGTGCGCACGGTGGGCTCGGAGTCCGGTACGGCGCTCGATGCCCAGGGCGACGAAGTCACCGTCTACATGCACGAGGCCGACCCGTTCTACGTCGAGGCCGAGTTCACGGCGACGGTCAACTCGTCGGCACCTGCGGATTGGCAGGCGCAGATCCGTGCCGCCGCTGTGGCCTATATCCAGGACAACATTCTCGGCGGCCGGAAGGTCTACATCCACAAGATGCTCTGCGCCGCGGACGGCATCGAGGGTATCGAGACGATCTCGGTAACGATGCGCGAGAAGGGCGTCGGCTCCCTCGCTGCGTCAAACCTCACGGTGGCTGCTACCGAAGTTGCTCGTGTTCAGGATGCGAGCACGGACATCACGTTCGCCTGATGGCTGACATCGTAAAGATCACAGATCATGTAGACCGCATGAAGGTGCGGCTGACGGAGTTGTTCGCCTCTGGCGACCTCTGGAACGCGTTGGTCGAAATGGTCGTCGGTGAAGTGCAGGACATCGAGGATGCGGCCTTCGACCTTCTGACGTTCCGCCACATCGACGACGCCTATGGCGCCCTGCTCGATCAATGGGGCTCGCTGCTGAACGAGGAGCGCGAGGGTCTCGAAGACAACGACTACCGAGCCGTGCTGCGCGCCAGGCTCATTGCAGACTTGAGCATGGCGCGGCGGGACGACTTCGTTCGGCTACTCCAGGAAGTCACGGGCTCGGAGAACATCACGATCGAGACCATCAACCCGCTGGCCTTGCGGATTGCCTACGACGTTTCTACCCCGAGCAGCGACGCTAAGAGAGCGCGAATCGCGCGGCTTCTTGTGCTGACCAAGGCGGCAGGGTATAGACTGTCGTGGGTCCTGGAGCGGCCGGCCACTGGCTTCCTCAACTGGGAAGAAGCAGGCGGTCCAGGCTGGGGCGCACCCTGGGCTCCTGACGTCTACCACAACGGTGATCTAGATGGCTGAGCACGGGACAAGACCAGGCGGTAACAGCAACGGGGTCCCTCAGTCGGATGCCTACTTCGCCCAGAGTCATGTCTCCGGTAGTCCGGCGAATCTCCCTGCCGCTCCCCTGGCTGAAGGGGACAAGAGCACCGGATTCACCGGAGGTACGCCTCCTAGCTACAAGGTCTTCAACGCGATCCTGAACGCGATCGGCGATTGGCTCCAGTACTTCGACCTCGGGCGCCCGCGGATGTTCTCCGCTTTGAAAGACCTGATCGATGCTAATCCGTCATCCGGTCTAGGCATCGTCAGTGAATACGATCCGTCGACTGCACTGCTCTCTACCGAGTGGTCGAACACATCCTATACGTGGGCCTTCCCTCCGCGTAGCGATGGTGCGTACCTCTACGGGATCACGGTTGATGGGCGTGTACGTAAGGTAAACAGATCTACAGGGGTGGTGGAAGCATCGTCGGGTGACTACTCCCCGGCTAGCGGATCTGCGGTGTGCTGCGACGGCGATATGGTGTTCCTGGCTGTAGGTACTTCAGGCTCTATCTACGGGCTAGACGCTTCGGACCTAAGCGAAGTCTGGGGACCTGTAGACCACGGCGACGTCGTCTACGACATGTACTCTGACGGGGCCTTCCTGTTCATCACCGGGGCTGAAGTCGCTGCTGATTCGGACAACACTACGCGCAAGATGAGTCGATCTGCTGGTACCGTAGTTGCCAGCCACGCTAGAGGGGCAGACGGCAAGGGCATCTGCTCGGACGGCACATGGATCTACGTAGTTGGCGATCGGACAGCAGGTAACGTCGTAATCTCTAAACACTTGTACGACCTCACGGTCTATTACCAGTACACCGACTCCCACAGAGACTACAACGCCGTAGCAGTAAGCGATGATCTGATTTTCGTTGGTCGCAATAGCGAGACAAGCCACCTATCCAGCCTGGCGGCCTTCGTCAAGGAGGGCATCTACGCAGGCGGCCCTACCCCGTCCGTGGTGTGGGAAATCCCCACCAACGAAGACCGGGACATGGTGTCAGTAGCCTTCGACGGGCGCTGGCTGTACGCTGGATCAACTAACGGGGCAATTTCTGGAAAACAGGGGCAGGTCAACATCTTCGACCCGCAGAGCGGACGTGAGATTGCCAGGGTTACGGTGTCTGGAACGTCGTCGGCAGCCCTCGGGGCGGACGGCATGGGGCTGTTTGTAACGGTGAGCAGCAACCTGTATAGGCTCAATATTCAAGCGCCTCCAGCGCTGTGCGCGGTACAGAGTGCAACTGATCAGTACAGACGCCCCCTCCACACGCTAGCGAAGGTGCTCTAGATGGCGATCACTGACGAAGTCTTGCGCGAAGGCGCTTTCCTTCAACTGGCTCGCGAGCCAGGTGCGATTGCCTACACCACGGTCACCGAAGGCGCCTACCCGCTCATCCCCTCGACTGCTGCCGAGGGCACCGGCGTCTCCGTCATCGGAGGGCGCACAGCTGTATGGGCGATCTTCGAGATCTGCAACAGGCTCAATGAGGAGTGGTTCGAGGCGCGCTACTCGATCATCAACGCCGTCGTCAGCCTCAACTACGTCGCCACGCTCAACGGAGCCACCAACACCTACACGGCCGGCGGCTCCGACACCGAAGCCGACATTCTCGAAGGACTGCGCGACGAGATCAACGACAACGCAGTCAATATTCAGAACATCGAGGCCACCGGCAATACCGATGGCTACTACCGCGTCACCATCACGCCCTTCTATGGTACGAAGCTCCAGGGCGATCGGGTCATCTTCGAGATCGATGCATCCAGCCTCACGGCTACCCAGATCATCGCGGCGCTCGAAGCCGAGATCACCGACCCCGCAGCGCTCGGCATCACCTTGACCAACAACGGCACCGACATCGACATCGAGGCGGTGGACGCTGGCTACCCTCCGCTGATCGAGGTCGCCTCCATCGCAGGCGATTTGGTGCTGACCGAGACCCAGG
>Ga0208019_1000707_pt1 | contig 18068 bp, 17 predicted proteins | sample CB_VirMetaG_5_FD_184540 | JGI IMG/M metagenome (GOLD analysis project Ga0208019, IMG submission 184540) | Freshwater to marine saline gradient viral communities from Chesapeake Bay - CB_1508_1D Viral MetaG (SPAdes) (version 4) | ecosystem: Environmental > Aquatic > Marine > Coastal | place: USA...
CCAAAACTTTTATCCAAAACAGATAACACCATTAGGGCATTGCCCAAAACAAAAAACGAAGAGGTAAATATGCCAGGACCACCGAAGCGCAGTAATGCACACAAAAAAGGCACAGGAAGCACTAAAATTCACGTAGGCGAAGACCTGACACCAGATTTGCTCACAGAAATACCAGAACCGGAATATCCTCTCGGTGAGTACGGCATGTCGAAATGGAACCAGATGTGCGCCAGACTCATAGACGAGCAGATGCTGACCAAGTGGGATTTGGAACAACTGCTCATATTGTGTAAGGAGTGGGAGCGGTACATGATGGCATGTGACGATATAGCGATAAATGGCGAGTTCATGGTGTACGAAACTGGTCATGAGCAGGTCAGGCCATCTCACACCATCAGAAACAAGTCATTCATGAACTTTACTAAATTGGCGGACAAGTTCGGTGGTGATGTCCAAAGCAGGGCAAAGATGAAAAGGGTCAGGCCACAGATAGAGGAAGAGAGCAAATTTGATAAGATATGACCATAAACTACGCAGAAATAGCGCATAAATACGCAATTGACGTTATAAATGGCGAAATACCTGCAAATATCTATGTAAAACTTGCATGTCAGCGTCATATTGACGACCTGTCCAGAAAAAACTGGAAATATACGTATAATCCACCTCTCACAGACGCAAAAGGAAAGGAATACCGCCCTGGTGATAGAGTGTGCGCATTCCTGGAAACTCTTCGCCATGTAAAAGGAAAATGGAAGGGTGAGCCTTTCGTCCTTCAACCTTGGCAGATATTTGTAGTGCATGTCGGGTTCGGATGGGTGGACAATCACGGAATACGCAGGTTCCGAGAAGTATACTTAGAGGTTCCGAGAAAAAACGGCAAAAGTTACCTGTCGGCAGGAATAGGGCTATACATGTTTCTGGCGGATGGTGAAGGTGGCGCAGAGGTATTTGCAGGTGCAAAAAACGAAAGGCAGGCAAACGCAGTGTTTAAACCTGCATGGCAGATGTGCAAGCAAGATCCAGAATTAAAATCATATTACAATGTCGCAATATACGGACTAAAACCAGACTCCGGGTCACTCGGAACAACTACAGATTATAGCAAATTCGAGCGACTTGTCGGCAATCCTAACGACGGTGACTCGCCATCCTGCTATCTGTGTGATGAGTTCCACGAGCATGACACGCCATTGCAGTATGATACCATGACCACAGGCTTTGGTGCGCGTGTTTCGCCAATTGTGTTGATCACCACAACCGCTGGAATAAACAAGGACGGGCCATGCTACGAAAAGCGTATGCAATGCGTTTCTATCCTGAAAAAGACCATCGAAAACGAAGAGATATTCTGCATAATCTACACTCTCGATGAAGGTGACGATTGGAAAGACCTGTCGATGTGGTCAAAAGCAAATCCTAACTACAATATCTCGGTCTTTGATAAATACTTTGAGAGCAAACTACTTGAGGCACAGCAGACACTGTCTAAACAGGCGATAATCCTTTGTAAAAACCTCAATATCTGGATGGACTCGTATAACTCATGGTTTGACATGGAATTGTGGCGAAAGTGCGAAGACATGTCACTTAATGAGGACGACTTCAAGGACTATCCATGTTTCTACGGCGCAGACTTTGGCGCAGTAAAAGACCTGACAGCAAGGGTCAGGATATACATCAAAGACGGTCATTATTACGTATTCTCGCAGTTCAATCTGCCGCATGATGTGGCGAACGACCCAGAGAAAACAAACTATCTCAGGTGGGTTCGCGAGGGCTTTATTGAGACGAACATGGGCAGGACTGTCGATTTTACCATGATCGAAGACGAGGTATATGACTTCATCGTGTCTAACAGGAATATGAAAGAATTTGCACTCGACATAGGTTTTTCAGCTTGGCCATTTATCCAGGCACTTGAACGTAGACTGCGAGACAAATACGGGCAGCACTTTTGCGATGAGATGATTGTCGAGTACGGAAAGACTGTAAAAAACTTTAGCGAACCGATGAAGCAGTTGGAAAAAGCTGTAATGGATGGCAGACTCACACATTCTGGTAATCCTGTTCTAAGTTGGTGCCTCGGAAATGTGGTTGTCAGATATGACAAAAATGATAACATTTTTGCCACTAAAGAGCGTTACGCGAATAAGATTGATGGCGCAGACACACTGATCATAGCGTTCGCTCGTGCCATGATGTTCGACGGAACAAATAACGCTGGAAACGACGGAAGTTTGTTGTAATCCTAACAAACTGTTGACACATCAAAAAAAATATGTTAACCTATAAGTAGAGGTTTTATTTTGAGCAAGGATCGGATTGAAGACCTTACCGAAATTTTTCGCCGCGAAGAGGAAGAATTCCTCAACCCGACCGAACGCGGCATTGACGACTCTATAGAATCAGAAGAGCATCTTGACAGGGTGGACAGGTTGTCGAGAGAACAGATTCTCAACAGACACTTTCTGCATCATCAACAAATGCATCAAAAGAGATATAAATGATCAAGCGACTCGTTAATTTTTTTACACGGTCGCAGGTTATATCAAAGGGCAACTTGACGGATACATCCGATTTTTGGTATCTGCCTGGATGGTCTGTCCCTGCCTCGTCTGGCGTTTCTGTAAGCAAAGACTCAGCGATGCGCCAGTGGGCCGTATATGCCTGTATTTCTATAATTAGCGAGACACTGGCCCAGTTGCCATTGAAATTGAAAAGACCAAATGGCAGTGGTGGCACAGAGGATGCCACAGACCATGACCTGTATCATATCTGTAAAACACTTCCTAATAATCAAATGACCTCGTTTAACTGGATAGAGGCACAACAGGCAAATCTTCTTACCACTGGCAAGTGTTTTAACTTTATCCAGAGAGGCGTAACTGGCGTAAAGGCAATATATCCTCTATCACCGACATCCGTTAAGGTAAGGACAGCGACAGACAGAGAGATCGGCAGACTGCGACTCGGTAAATTCGACAGGCTTGTGTACGAGGTTGAGACAGAGGATGGCAGAAAGGTATATCCACCAAAGGATATACTGCACATTGTTGGGTTTGGTTATGACGGCATACAGGGTGAGTCGGTGATCTCGAACTTTGCTAAAGAGGCAATCGGAAACTCTCTCGCGCTTGACAAGTTCCAGGGTGCTGCAATGAAAAACGGTGTATCACCTGGTGGTGTGCTGGAACATCCGCACTCACTTGGCGATAACGGGCCAGCTTTTAAAGAGGCACTGATGAGCAGGTATGCAGGGTTTGATAATGCACGGTATCCGATGATCCTCGAAAACGGCATGAAGTTCAATAAAGTTGACGTATCCTTGGTAGATAAACAACTCATAGAACAGATGAAAATGTCTGCCAACCAGATTTGCGGAATATTCAAAGTCCCACCTCACAAAATCGGCATATTTGAGAAAAACACAAACTATAACAACACTGAGCAAGGAAACAGAGCATTTATTGACGGCACTATGGCTCAGTGGGTTGTCAGGTGGGAACAGGCACTCAACTGGAAATTGCTATCAAAAGATGAACGAAAAGCTGGCTATTTTTTCAAGTTTAACTTTGACGCACTGCTTAGACCTGACGCAAAAACTCGCAGTGAGCTTGAGTGGCGAGAGTGGCAGATGGGAACACCTCTCAATGAGATCAGGAAGAGGAACGACCAGAATCCTATAGAAGGCGGCGATACGCCATATGTGCCTGTCAACATGATACCATACGATCTGGCAGGCGCATCAATCAAGCAGGATTTGTCGAACCAATCTCAGGCACAGACAGACCTTCTCAGTGATGATATCAACCAGTTACAACAGTTAGAGAAAAACGCAATAATGCGTGAGTTGAGAAAGCAAGCAGAGGGAAAGTCAACCAAGGATTTTGAAGCATTCCTTGATGCGTTTTACAAAAATATCCACGAGAAAATCGACGGCAGGACATCTCTCATAGTGAGAAGTTTTTGCGACACAGAATCTGCCGACAAGATACTGGCAGACATCAAACAGAAGTTTACCGACAGAAAGCTGAAAATCAAGCAATTACGAGATGATCAGACGCAATACATAGAGGCAATACTCGATGAGCAAAGAGACTAGATTTTTCTCACCCGAATTCAGGGTTGATGCTGACGATGGCGTGAAGCGCATATCTGGATATGCCGCTGTTTTCGATAAATGGTCTGAAGACCTTGGTTGGTTTCGTGAAAAAATAGCACCTGGTGCCTTTGCCGATGCGCTGAAAAAGAGCGATACAGTGGCACTGTTTAACCATGACAGTAATCTAGTCCTGGGAAGAACCAGCAACGGAACTCTCAGGCTCAAGGAAGACGAGGTCGGACTGCACATGGAAGTTGATCTGCCCGACACTCAAGCCGCAAGCGACCTGTATAAACTGGTAGAGCGTGGTGATATAAAGCAGCAGTCATTTGGTTTCATCGTTGAGGAAAACGAATGGCGATACGGCAAAAACGGTGAACTCGATGAGCGCACCATAACCAGAGTGAGTGATCTGTTTGACGTTTCTCCGGTCACTTACCCTGCATATCCGGACACTAGCGTTGCAAAACGCAGTTTTGATATACAAAAGTCCAACGAGATCGTTGGCAATGATAGTGACGACATCGTTACTGAAAATGAAAACATTGATATTGAGCTTTTGCTCAACAAGTACGAGGTAGGAAAATGAACAAATTACAGAAGGAACTCCGCAAGCTCCTTGACCGGATATCCGAGTACAAGGGGCTTGACGGTGATGAGCGCACCGACGAAAGGCGTGAGCAGCAAACCGCAGATATGGCGCGTGTAAAACAACTTGAGTCAGATATCCGTGATCTCGAAGAGATTGAAGCCCTTGAGGCAAGGATGGATGTCCCGGTAAACGATCCTCCCGTTCAGGAGTTCAAGCGGGTCGAAGTAGAAGATCAGCCGATCTACCGTGGCAAATACGCACTCGGACAGCAGTTGAGGGATATTATCAATATCTCTACCAACCGCAATAATCCTGCAGAATCAAGGGCAAGACTTGAAGCGGCAGCAAAAAGAGAGCAACGTGCCGCAGGAACAGGCATGGTTGAGCTTACCGCTGAAGACGGCGGGTGGTTGCTTCAGGGCGAGTCCTCTCTTGACCTCATGGCAGACGGTTTCAACAACGGCGCAGTGACCAGCAGGATTGATTCTCGCAGTATCTCTGGCTCTTTCGTGGATGTCATCGAGGTGGATGATTCCAGTAACCGTGGTAACGGGTATCGTGGCGGCGGCGTGAGATGGTACACCGATGCCGAACTGGTAGAACTTACTTCCAGCAAGACAAAGTTCAGGAAGACCAGAGTTGAGCCTCACAGGTTAACCGGACTCTTTTATATGTCCAATGAGCTTGATTCTGACGCACCCTTTCTGCAGGGCGAAATGAAGTCCATGTTTGGTACTGAGTACGCCTTCAAGATTCAGGACTTGATTATCAACGGTACTGGTTCTGGAACTGCTCTTGGCATCCTTAACAGCGGTGCGCTCGTTTCCGTGGCCAAAGAGTCTGGCCAGACTGCTGCCACCATCGTATACGAGAACCTCGTCAAAATGGTTTCGCGTGTACGCATCAACAACCTCAACAGCCTTGTGTGGCTGGTCAATCAGGACACTTTTCCGCAACTCATGAGTCTTACCATTGCGGTAGGCACCGGCGGCAGTGTTGCTAATATTTTTGTACCAAACCTCGCAGGAGCACCTGGCGTTATCGGCACACTGCTCGGATATCCGGTTATACCGATTGAGCAGGCTGCAACTCTCGGCACTGTAGGCGACATCATGCTCTGTGACCTCTCCCAGTATCGCGGCGTGGACAAGGGCAGTATAAAGTCCGATACCAGTATCCACGTACAATTCCTGTACAATCAGTTAGCGGTGAGATTTATTAGCCATTTCGATGGGATGCCTAAAACGTCTGCTCCGGTGACTCCATACAAAGGTTCTGCAACGGTATCTCCGTTTGTGGCCCTTGCAACCAGGTCATAGGAGGTGACACATGTATCCTAACATACCCGAAGATGCAGTACCTGTAACGATGACCTCTCCAGTAACCACCAATGGTGGCGTAACTGGCGATTACATCTCTCTGAAAAATGTATTGAGATGCTACATCGTGGCAACATTTACTCAGGCAGTCGGACATGCCACTGGCATTGATCCGGTACAGGCAACAGCGGTTGACGGCACTGGCGCAAAAGCCATAACCAATACCGTGCCTATCTGGTACAACACAGACCTCTCTGCGACATCAGTACTCACCAGAGCAACTGATGCTATTACGTGGAATTGTGCTGCTACTGTTAAAAACCAAAAGGTCATTTTTGTTATTGACCCGGCAAAATTTGACACTGCGAACAGTTTTGATGTTCTCGGCGTGACTGTCGATGACAGTTCTCAGGCTACCAATTTTGTCAACATTGAATGCTTCGTGGTTCCTCGCTACAGCGGGCTTAATCACATAGCATAACAAACGGTCAGGGTGGCGGGTGCATCCAATCACTCTCCCTGTGCGCTCGTCATCCTGACCAACGGGGAACCACTCCGGTAAAACTAACAGTATGGAGTAATAAACATGGCAATAGCAAGCGTAAAAAGTTCATGGTCTGGTGGTGAGCTTGTTTTCTCCGACAAGTCAACAGGCACAGAGATATTTAGGATTAAGGACAGTACAGACGGTGTCGTCGTGGCAGCAGATCTGACGCTCACCACGCCTCAGTGTGTTGCTGGGCAGTATTTTGAGGTGTCGTACCCGCAGGTTGAAGCTGCAGATGTGGCCAAGACATTTTTTATTGCGCCTGCTGCTTGCAAAATAGTGTCTGCATACGAGCGGCATGTGACGGTGGCAGGACAGGCGTGTACTCTGCAGATTGAGAAACTGACAACGGGTGAGGCACCTGGCAACGGCGATGAGTTGCTGGCCAACGGTTTCGACCTGACCTCAACAGCAAATACGCCTGTCAGTGACACAGCGGTAACTACTGCTGCTGGGACGTTGGCGGCAGGCGATGCACTGGCACTCAAGGTTGGTTCTGGCGCGGCAACGTCTTATGCTCTCGGCACCATTACGGTGACTATGCAATGGCTGTAACTAAGGTCGGAAGCAAATGGTCTTCAGGTAGTCTTGTCTTTTTCGACAAGGCTACTGGTGCCGCGCTAATGACATTTAATCCATCAACGGATGGCATCGAAATAGTCGGGCCACTGTATGTTGGCGATGGCACCAACCAGACCAGCGTGGCAACTGACGGAACAGTTCGGTTGTCCGGGAATGCTACCGCATGGAAGGATATGGTCGGCAACCTGCTGGGCCAGAGGCTCAACAGTACGGCGGGAAAAGTTGACTACGATTGGGACGATAATTGCCTGGTGTTTAACTCTGGTGGAAGTCTAGCAGTGGCGGCAGACAGAGTACAGTGGAACCAACAGATTGATCATCAGTACAAGGTTGGCGAAGTGACATTCAAGCCTCATGTCCACTATTTTCAGGCCGTTTCATCAGGTGCTGTTACACCATTTGTGCTGAGTATGCAATACAGATTGCAGCGCAACGGATACGCAAAAACGACAGATTGGACAACCATTACCTGCACATCAGGAACTGATGATATTTTCGACTACTCTGCCAGTGAGGACGACACCTATTGCCAGATTGCAGTATTTGACGATATCGAGGTTGAGTGTGGATTGAGCGACACATTGCAATTCAGTATGGCCAGGACAGACTCAGAGACGGGTGACATGCAGGTATACTTTGTTGATCTTCACGGCGAAGTCGATGCATTTGGTAGTGATACCGAATATGGGAAGGCATGATGAGACGAGTACACACCATAGTTACTGCGCCTGCAACGACACCGATATCAGTGTCTGAGGCAAAATCGCACATGAACGTCACTTTCTCTGACGACGATACACTGATAGGCATTTATGTAAACTCGGCAACGGCACTGTGCGAACAGATACTGCAGAGAAAACTGATCACGCAGACATGGAAGATGTACCTCGACCACTGGCCGGCATACATAAAGGTGCTTTTTGGTAACCTGCAGTCAGTGACCCACATAAAATATACTGACACAGATGGCGACCAAGAAACATTCTCATCAGACTACTACGATGTAGACACAAACAGTGTGCCAGGTAGGATAAACTTGAAATATGCGCAAACATGGCCATCCGCGACTCTCAACGCGACTAATCCGATAGAGATACAGTTTGTCACAGGATATGGTGCCTCATCCACAGATATACCTGCAGATATCAGAAATGCCATCCTGTTGACTACTGCACATTTCTACGAAAATAGAGAGAACCAGATTGTTAGCAACGTGCAGAGCATGACAATAGAGGATATACCGTGGACATCTGCTGCTCTGCTTGCGAATCATAGAGTGTGGGATTGGATCGTATGAAAGCAGGGAATCTGAAACATCCTATCACCATACAGGAGGCAACAGTAACCTCAGACGGATACGGTGGCGGCGAAAAAGAGTGGATTCCGTTTGCTTCGGCCAGAGCAGCAATATGGCCGCAGAAAGGCAAAGAACACGTCGTGGATGGAAAGGTGCAGATGTACATGCACACAATCATCAGGATACGATACCAGAGTGGCATCACGACTGACATGAGGGTTATCACCGGAACAGGGAAAATCTACGAGATCCTGTACGTAAAAGATGTGTTTGGAATGAGCAGGGTCATAGACCTGTGGTGCAGAGAATATGACTGAGATGGTAAAAACTGAGGTTTACCTCGACTTCAATGAAACGCTCATGGGGCAACTCATGAAGGACGGCACACTTGACGGGTGCAGGATTGCAGCAGAGGAACTTGTTGAGGACGCAGAAAAACGGTTTGTGTCAAAGGCGCACCCTTACGAAACAGGTCTGATGCGTGCTGGTTTTTTCGACTTTAAAACTAAATTCAACAGGACTGCGTGGATTGCCGGCGTATTCGGCAAGGCACCATCTTTTGGCAGAAGACCACCTACACCAGGAAGGCGAAAAGGCCCAGAGGCTGAGTGGGAAGATTCAATAGGCGGACGAGCGCATTTCTTTGAATATGGCCGGTCTATTGCTGGTTTCGGTCGAGCATCAAACGGCAAGGCGATGACCGTATCTGCCAGAAGGAAGTGGGCAGGTAATGGTGCGCAGCCTCCAAGACCTTTTATTCGCCCTGCAAAAAACAAAATAAAACGAAAACTCGGCGGCATAACATCAAAAGAGTTGCAGAGAGTGGCCAGAAGGCTCAATCGGTCACCATCTCTCAACAGTAGGATTATGAGCCAGGTAAATAGAATCGCATGAACGAGATCATGTCTGCCATATATACGAGGTTCAATACAACAAACAACCTCAAGACAGCGCTCAACGGACAGATGTATCCGCATGAGGCACTGCAGAGTGCATCTTTTCCTTATGGCGTATACATGGTGGTCAGTAACGAGTTTGATGAGGACTTTGGTGACACTCACGAGTACGTGAGCATCCAGTTTTCTTTGTTCTCTGAAAAAGAGAGTGCAGCAGAGATAAACACTTTATACGGACACCTTAAGACTCTGTTTGATGACCAAATATTGACCGTATCAGGATATACGATGCTGATGTTCAAGCGCAGGACATCTCAGCTTGTGCGTGATCCAGAACAGGCAACTTGGCACTACATAGTAGATTACGAAATCATTTTAGAGGGGGAAAAATGATATCAGTTGTCATACCTGTGGTACGAGATGAAAAAGCGAAGAGATGCATTGATGCTCTGCGAGAAAATAGCACATTGTACGAGGTTATAACTGAGGTTGACAGAGATGGAATAGGTTGTCCAACAATGGTCAAGAGGTTGTCGGACAGGGCAAAATACGATTGGGTTCTATTTCTCGGTGACGACACGATACCGCAACCGCACATGATAGACCATGCTGTTGATTGTATAGCAGACGGCACCATGTTGATTGGATTAAACGATGGCAGGAATGACGGAAACTACCTGACAACACACTGGATGGCGCACAAGGATATCCTGAAACTAACCGGTGGTGAGTTTTTCTCGACAGAGTATAACCACTGTTTTTGCGATAGAGAGTTGCTCGATATAGCACAAGAGAACGACTGTTTTGTGTGGGCAGAAAAGGCAAAACTCGTACACGACCATCCTGCCATAACTGACGCAGAAGATGACGAGTTTTATGAGAAATCGTATAACGAAATCAGGTTCATGCAGGACAGGTCTACTTATCTCAGGCGGAAAGCAGAACGTCTCAATGGTGGCGCAGTTAAACTCGCCATTGCTCTGCCGATATCAGAAGAGAAGGTGCATACGCAGTTTTTTATATCTTTCCTCGGATTGGATCGGCCTGAAGACTGCCATGTTATCTTTCCGAAAACTCAATTCCACATGAGTGACCTCGGCAAGATACGGACTCATCTGTGTGAGCAGGCCATATCTCTTGGGTGTACGCACATCTTGTTCATGGACACCGATCAGGTATACCACGACACAGATTTGATACCAAGATTACTGGCTCACGGGAAGGACATAGTAGGCGGAAAGGTACACCGCAGATATCCGCCTTTTGAGCCTATACTCAACGTTGACAGGCAACACGTTGATGACGGCATCATAGACCGAGGCGGACTGGTTGAGGTTGACGCAACAGGAACAGGATGCCTGCTCGTAAGAATAGACGCACTTAATAATATTCCGAAACCGTGGTTTGAGATGTCGGTGAATGATGACGGCAAGCCAATCGGCGAGGATATAGGATTCTGCTACAAGGCCAAGGGTGTCGGGTACAGGATATACGTAGATTGTGATGTTGAAATAGGGCATTTGGCTCTTATACAGGTTGGTGACTCGCTCTACCAACTATGGAAAAAAATCAAGAGGTAAAATAATGGCGACTACTTCAAAGGTTGGGTATCTGGGCAAAGTCTCACTTGGTGCCAACAAAGTAATGGGTATTGGTAACTGGTCGATGGACGGTATGAGCCGTGCAGAGATCGACGACACAGAGTTTGGTGATGACAGCACGAAATATGTGCTTGGCATCAAGGATGGCGGAACCATCAGTTTTTCCGGCAACCACAAGCCTGGTGATACTACAGGTCAGATTGCGCTTGAGAACGCATACGATGCCGCAGCCGAGTTGACTGATCTTCGATTTTATATCGATGAGACGAGCTACTACGTCCCTTGCCAGACCACAGGCTACCTGCATCCTGGCATGACCACTGGTGCAAACACTGCTGTGAGTTCTGTAATAATCACATCAAGACCGATCTCTTACGATAAAGGCGGACTCGGACAGGTATCTTTTACCGCAAGGGTAAATGGCGATATGGTGCTTGTATAACTGTTTGTTATGCCTAACAAATAAAGGGAGATAAAATGAAATTCAAGAGCAAGCGGGTTGACCAGATAAAACCCGTAACAATGAAATTCTACTTCGACGAGACAGACCAATCGTCAGGTGTAGAATTGCGGTGGGTAACAATGGAGGACCAGATGGCCGCATACAAGACACTCGTAAAAGAGGAAGTTGAGTATGCGGTTCATCCTTCGACCAAGAGGTTAACTAAGGTCGTAACACCTGATGTAGACCACAGAGACATGGAGCGGTGGATAGTGGATAACCGCATCATGTCGTTCTGGGGAATATTTTTGGATGACAAAGAGCTTGATGTAACCACAGAAAACAAACTGATGCTGTACACCGGAAGAGAAGTAGATTCTGACGGAAAACTCATCAGGATAATTGACGAAGAGAATGTTTTTTCTGCCTTCGTGGACGAAAAATACAAAGAACTGGAAAAACACGCAAAAAAGGCGTTTGGAGGAAATAGCAGAATAAAAAATTGAAAGCGTATGCAGTCCACGCCTTTAACAAGCCTGACTGCAAAATCTGCATACGCCTATACAAGGATGAGGAGACACCGTGTCACAAATGCTTTCCGATTTCCCTCATGCCTGAAAACGAGCAGTCACTTGATGCGGCGATACATTGCCGAGATGAACTAAAACGAGAGTGGATGGTGGTGGACAAAAAGAAGATTTACAAGGCATACGGCATAGACTCTACAGGCGTATACCATAGGCTTGCAGGTATGGACATGCTGGATTGCTACAGTGACGTTATCGCAGTCCTGGCTCACTGTCTCAGGGAAGAGGTGATCGGTTGAGCGCTGGAACACTATATGTTGCCATCAAGGGTGACACAAAAGACCTGATAAAGGCACTCAAATCAGCCAAAGCAGAGTCTATTACCTATGGAAGACAGGCTAAGAAATCTTTTGATCCGGTCAACTCTGCTCTTGTGTCTATGCGTAAGTCGGTGATTGCTCTTGGTGCAGCGTGGGCAGGCGTAAATGGACTAACCGTGCTGAAGAGAGTCACTGACCAGTACACGCTGATTGATTCTAAACTAAAACTGGTCACAAAAAGCAGTCAAGAGTTTTCGAAGACTTACGAAAGACTCTACAAGATAGCACAGGACACCGGACAAAACTTCGAAGAGAACGCTATGGCATTTACAAATATGTCAATAGCTCTTCGTGGAACTGGCGTTTCACTATCAGACCAACTTGAGATATTTGAGACGTTCAATAAAGCTTTAATCATCAACGGATCAACTACGAGAGAGGCAGCTGCCGCAACTCTTCAGTTTAAGCAAGCGATGGCAACAGGCATACTTGCTGGCGAAGAGTTCCGTGGTGTGAGTGAGGGTAACGCATATTACGCTAACCAACTTGAGAAGGCACTTGGCTTGGCCACAGGTCAACTTAGAGAGTATTCTCGCGCACAAAAACTGACCAGAGAAGAAATAATCCGTGGCACAAAGGCCATGAAAGAGCAGGTTGAAGGCGATTTTGGCGGTATAACAAAGATTCTTCAGAGGGGCATAAATGAGGTAGCGAACTCTGTGAAACTTATTATCGCACAGGCCAATAAGAGTGCGCAGGGAACCAGCAAACTTTCAGAATCACTTAGTGATTTATCTAAGACAATAGCTGAAAATAAAGACGCTTACGCAAGTGTATTTTCTGGAATGTCTGAGAGTTCGGCAATCTTGCTTACAGATATAGGCAAGGTTGCACAGGCAGTAATAGATTTTGCTGGCGCTGTTATCGAGGCGAACAAATTCATCACGGATAATGTTGGTGGTGGGCCATCAGCACTAGAGTGGGGCATATTCGGGGCATTGCTGTTTAAAGGAAAAACAGGATATGGACTGATAATGCTTGCTCTTGCGTCTCTCCAGAAAGAGTCGAGCAGAATCATGAGCGCGATGATCGCAGAGGCTAACCGAGAAGGTGGTTCTCGAAGTGGCGTTGCCCTGCTGATAGAGCATATATTCGGCAAGCCTGGAGAGGCGAAAAACTCAGCAAGGGCCATATCTGACACTATAGATAAGTTAGAAGAGCGAATTAAAGCAATAAAGCCAGCAAAGTTTTTTCCTGATCCAATTGCCGACGAAAAAGACAGGCAGAGACTGCAAAAGGAAATAGAATACTGGGCAGATATGCTTTACGAGGCAACAACACCACCAGATGATTTTTACAGAATCGACGCAGACCTGCCGTCAGACATGTCTGGCCCGCCAAAAGATAGAGTTACCATAAGCAGCCCTGAAAACGAAGTTTACGACTATTACAAACAGAAATTACGAGAGCAAGAAAAGTCAACCAAGGACACCACCACAAAGGTCACTGAGTTGTACACCAACATGTGGGACGACATTGCATCAACAGACGAGAGGTCTACCGATGCATACTTGGCAAATGAGGAAGCAAAACTAGCACTAAGCAAAAAAATAACGGACGAAATAAAACATCTCACCCTTGACGAGACAGAATACAAAAAATGGGCGCTAGATCAGCAGGTCGCAGATATGCGCCTCACCGCTGGCGTTGACAAGGCGCTTCAGGACGAGATTACAGAGTACCACAAATTAAAACTTGACGAGATAGCAGAGGCCACAGAAAGCGCGACCGACTCAATGACCGACTCGTGGTCAAGTTTTAACGACGAGGTAAAAGGCACGCTCGAAGACACGCTATCCAGCGCATTCAAAGGCGAGTTTGACTCAATAGAAGATGCCTGGGATTCAATGCTAGACTCTATGGCATCCGCCCTGGCCGATAAAATGGCCGAGTTGACTGTCGATGAGATATTTAGCGACAGCGGTAGCAGTGACAGTAGTTGGCTAGGCAGTCTCGGTGATACCATATCAAGCTGGTTCGATTGGCACACAGGCGGACAGATAACCGCAGCTGGAACGAAAGGTTACGCACCAGGAGGTCTACTAACAGGCGGCTCAGGTATGCGCGATGATTTGTATTTAGGCAGGGTCGGAAACAATCACATACTTGCAATGGGTGGCGAGTATATAGTTAATAAAGAAGCCACCAGCAATAACCTTGGACTGCTCAGAGATATCAATGCTGGGCGAGTAAAAGGCTACGCAGACGGTGGAATGCCACAAACCGGAAATCGCGTAAACACTCTGCAAAACTATGACATGGAGCATTTTCTCGATGTCATGAAGGTTAAAAACAGTTGGTTGCTAACTGGTATTGCCGCAGCACTGAACATGCCATCATATCTCACAGCGACCATGATGGAACTGGTTGTCGATGCTGTCCAGGCAGGAATAAACTCAATAGAGCTTGCAAGTGTTGTTGACGCTCTCGAGGCGATTGACGCAGATATTGAGATGGGACTTGCCACGATGGATTACATGGCAGAGAATCAGATATCGCCAACAGATATAGATTCTCTAGCCGACTCAATCGACGCATCAGTTAACACAGGCCTTGAGTCTCAAGCTCAATCTTTAACTGCTGCACTAAATGCAATAGATGCTGATATAGCCAGATCATTGGCATCTCAAAACTCTGAAGCCTACAACGCAAACAGTTTTGCCCTGCCAGGATCGTCAGACTCAAACGAGCACTATTTCGGCCTGTCGTCGTCGTGGTATTCGAACATGTATGGCTCGACTGACGACGGTATGTCATCCGCAGACGTAGGCAGTGTAGGCGACCATTCGTCAGACGATACTCACGCAGCAGGCGGCGTAATCGATTCGGTTTACCTGTCTGACTCAATGCCAGGCACAGGTGTTGATGATGGCTGGGCAAAGGTCAGCATGGGCGAAGGCGTAATAGATGCAGACACCATGAAAATCCTGTCCAGTAAAATCCGCAATGGTGAACTCGGCGGCGGTAATACGGTAGTCAAAGTTTATCTCGGTGACAAAGAGATCAAGCGGCTCGTGGATGATGTGGTCGTGACGCGTGGTCGGCAAAATGTAAACTCTGCATCGAGGTTATATATATGATCCTGTGCGAGTTTACACCATCGGGCGGCAGTTTAACCAGGATCAGCACAGAGGATAAAGCGCTGGCTCATCAATGGTACGGGTATATTCTTGGATTAGACTCAATCAGGTTTGAGCTTAAAAGTCCAGCAGGAGGATACGCCAAGCCATCATTTTCTGACCTGCGACTATCGCCAGAGATGTTCGAGGATTTGTCATGGCCGCCTGAGTATAACGCAGACGTTATAATAAAATGGACTGAGGACACAGAGGCTAATGCTGTCACGTTGTTTGAGGGCACGGCAACACTCAACGAGTTTGACCGTAATTTTGTGAGTTATGCTCTCAAGATGCCAGAGTTTGATTATACGATCACAGAAAGCCCATCTTACCCAACATATAGCGACACACTGGCTAATGTTTTTACCAGTTTGTGCTCATCACTCAGCCTCACATTAAACACAGATGACGCAAGAGGTACAAGCCCAAGTGTATCGTACACAGTGGACGCAGACCAGCAGGCCATTGACATGATGGCCGCTATGGCAGAGTTTTTTACTCATGCTTTTTATGTGTCTGGCGGCACTTTATATCTTGTTGACATGCTCGGCACTGACACAGCGTCAGAACTAACAGAAGATGATTTTACCCCAGCGAGATACCGCAATAGACAGCCTGTAAGTTTGGTTCAATGTAATTCAAAATCCGCCGACGGCTCAGATAAAAACGGTGACGAAATAGAACTCGGCACACGTTACTCAGCGGGCGGCGCTTCGTTGACACCTCATCTTGAAAACTATGTGATCTGCATAGAGCGCGATACAGCAGAAATAACCTGCCCTATCACAGATGAGACACCACGCATACTTGACTACGTAACCCTTTACGATGAGAGCACTATACAGCCTACCACATTTACAGGTCGCGTAATATCTGTACTTTATAATTTTGATAGTGAGTTAGCACAGTTAGAAATATCGGGAGCAGCGTCATGAAACATATTGATCGTAGTAATATAGTCGATATTTCAGCAAACACGGAAAATGCTAACTTTCCAATCGAAAATGTCCTGGACCTAAAACCTGGGCGAAAATACAAAACACCTACGGGTGAGTGGGTGTCTGAGATTGCTGCAGATTGCACCATCGGTGTGTCGGATATAGTTGTGGCTGGGACAAACGCAACGCAAGCCACTGTGTCAGTTGATGATCCTAATGTTTTTGAGTTTGCCGGAGACTGGGAGTGGGGCGGCGGCTCAACCTCGTCATATCCAGCAATAGACGCAATCGTAGAGTCATCGGCTGATATAGTGGATGTATTTATCTACGACACAAGAAACGATTCCGATGGCGGCGCATGGGTCGACAGCGCAACAACCCAGTCTTGGTATACAGAAACATTAAACACTGCAACCCGTGGCGCGACAAGAGCATTCCCAAAAGTTGCCCTTATCGTTGCCCAGACAACCAAGGTCACAATCTACGACATGACTCGTGCTGATGTGCCTATGTGGATGGTTTTTATTCGTGGCTCAGGACGGATGCTGAACGGAACATTGCCTGTTACAAGCGTGTTCATGCTTAATGGGATATTGTCCGCTGGGACCTACGGAAGGGCACTGAGTACAGCCAGATTTATAAGTGATGTTGGAGTATTATATTACTCCAACATCACTTATTTGTATGACAAGCCAATCGTTAATAGAAATGACTTAAATGCATGGGTTACTGTATATGACACAGATTATATTATTAACGGATATATCAATGACGTAGCAATGACCGTCATCGACTCTGCCCCAATAGACGCAGAGACAGGAATAGCTGTGCCGACGATCGCCGTTGCCACTGATGCGGGGGTGAGTGTTATCGATGGCCCTGCTGGGGTTGTGACTGTGGTTGATATCACCTGTAGCAATGCCACTTATGGACTTTCCAAGAAAGTAAACTTCAATGGTGAACAGTTACTGTTTGAATTTGTAACATCTTCCAATATCAATGGAGTTGTCTATGCTTTCGATCAAGTCCCATCTGCTGATAATGTTATAACTCTCAACACAAAAACAGGATCAACTGTAAACGCTGATGCGTTCTATGATAGCAGAAATCCTGCTCACGCAAACTCCGATTTGCCAATACTCTCTAACTTGGCCAATGGATTAAATATTTCAGCACTCGAAAATGGAGCAGTGTCCACCAGCGCTGGTCTAACTCTCCTGGCAGAAGACACAAACACCCCAGCAAACGGCATGGCAGCCTATATCACCGACACCTACAACACAGGCTGGATGCAAGGTGATATCAAACTGGCTACTTTGATGGATAGCACTGCTGAGACGATTACCAGTGCCGATACTGTTGCTGACAGATCAGTAAACGCTAATGATTTGTCTGTTGTTGGAACCTTAACCAAATCCGCTGTTGCTACTGGTGCTGAGCTTATGGCTTACTCTGGGTTCAGCACTGCCGATTATCTTGAGCAACCGTACAACGCTGATCTTGATTTTGGTACTGGCGATTTCTATGTGATGGGGTGGATAGACAGGGGATCTAATTCTTCAGCCTATTACATTGAAAGAGCAAAACCAGGCACAGCGACTGGTGTAATGTTCATACGTTCTGACGCATCTAATGACCAAGTATCTGTTTATATAGGCGGCACCACTATATCAATCTCAGATGGACTACCTCGAAATGCTTTAACTTTTTTGTCCGTGGTAAG
>Ga0208019_1000708_pt1 | contig 18062 bp, 13 predicted proteins | sample CB_VirMetaG_5_FD_184540 | JGI IMG/M metagenome (GOLD analysis project Ga0208019, IMG submission 184540) | Freshwater to marine saline gradient viral communities from Chesapeake Bay - CB_1508_1D Viral MetaG (SPAdes) (version 4) | ecosystem: Environmental > Aquatic > Marine > Coastal | place: USA...
TTGATTGAATGGAAATCCAGATGGAATTGACTGTGAATTTGTTATAATCCAAATATATCCACCAACAGACAAATAACTGTTTGGATCGTCTATTTCTAAATCTGGACTATTCTGAACTATTAGTTCGAATAAATCTCTTCTTAAATGATTTTTTACATTTACTGTAAATGGTTTTACTGTATAAGAACCAGATTCATCATAAGTTCTTCTTGCAAATAAATCTAATATTTCAGAATAATCTGGAAGTCTTCTTATCCAATCAACATTACCTTTTATTATCTTTACTAATTGAATAAAATCTTTATTTGCATAATTTTCCATATCAACTGACATTTGATCGAATGGAAGATTGCTTAATATTAAATCAATTTTGTATCTATCTGCTCCAGGTGCATTTGCATTATAAAATCCTGATGCAGGATCTCTTAAAGTAGAATCTTCTTCTACAGTTGTTGCTGTTCTTGTTATAGTAAAACCAATTCTTGCAGAAGGGAATGTAAACAAACGAACATTTGCTAATGCGTTTGTTTCTTTTCTTCCATTCAATAAAGTTTCTTCTATCTCACCTGTATTTGAATTATTATACACACAAAAATATTGTCTTTTATTATTTACAAAATGACCATTAGTATAATAAATTCCTGCATCAACAGAAACAAGTATTGCATTTCCAGATGGTTCAATTACATTTATTTGTGTTCCTGGAAATAATGTTGGTGTTATTACTTGGAAGTAAATTTCTTGATTTTTTACTTTTAATACACTACTTTCTGGAACACTATTTTCTCCAGAAACACTGTTTGCAAATAAAATTGTATAATCATCATTTTCACTATAACCAGATTCTGAAAAATGAACCAAACGAATATTTCCGTTTGCTTCAGTAAAATCGTAATTTCCTTCTGCATCTGGTGAATATACCTCTAATTCAATATGTTGTATTGAACCAATATATGAAGAGTTTTCATCATTAGAAATATAAAAAGAAGAATCATCTATTTTAAGAGTATTAAGATAACTATCTACTGTTGTCTCGGTTGGGGTAGATTCTGTTGCTCCTGGAACTACTAAAAATTTTTCTACTCTTATAAAAGTAGTATTTGTAGTATTTACATTACCACCAAATATTTTTGATCCTTCTTTGAAAAAATGATCAGCAAATTTAGTAATTTGTGATTGTAATATAGTCTGTAGTTGAGTTAATTCTCGAGCCTGAACAGCATAACCAGGTTTAAAAAGAACTCTTAGAAAATTTTTCTCATCGGAAAAATCATCATAGTATGGATTATTCTTCAAAAAATCAGGATGCTCAAGTGGCATAGAAACTCCTTAAAATTCTAAAACTATATTGGCGTCAATTGATTGATCATCGGTTAATGAAATATATCGAATATTTTCAAGATATAAAACATTTCCGCTATTAATATTTAGGTTTTGTGAACTTGATTCATATACAGGACCATCTACAGAAACAAAAGCATACATTGATATCAAAGAATCTTCTTGTCTGTATGAATATGGATCTGTACTCATTATAAACACTTCTCTGTCTTCATCGGTTTCAAATTGACAGAATATTCCTTTTTCTGGTTTTATATAAATTTCTATATTTAAATACCCTAAAAGAATTTCATCTTCATCATAAACTGAATCTGTATATTGAACATTTATTATTTTACCATAATTCAGCAAATCTTTTGTTATAATATATTTATCTAAATAATCGCCCTCTTGTATATAAGGATTATTAACTTCTTCACCAGATTCAAAATTATTAGAATTTAATCTTATTTTTATAATATAAGAATAGCAAGTATCTATAGATGAATTAATAGATGCTAATTCAAGAACATTCATATTTGCTTCTTCAATTTTATTTATTTCTCCATCTGTGTCTTGATAAAATATTGTAACTTTTTCTCCTACTATTAAATCTCCTGCTCCATCATAATAAGATCTAATAGGTTCTTTTTCTATTCCTTCAATCTTATATGTAACATAATTAGAATCATTTGAAACTGTTTCTAATATTTTACCAGTAAATAATGTTTGATTTCCTAAAACATAATCTGCCGTATTGAATAGATTAGGGTCTGGCAAATTATTATATTGAACTTCGATTCCATCTGTACTTTCTATAAATGATAATTTAGTTGTTTCGTTTTTTAAAGGCATATTTTCATAATTTTCATATAGGCCATTTAGTAGTGTGCAAGTTACAATTGTAAGATCTGAATTAACGCTAACAGAATCTACTCTTGCTCTAAATTGATCTTTCTTGAAACTTGATCCTTTAGTCAATATATTATTTCCAGCAAAAAATCCTGCAGCATTATTATCATTTCCTGAAGTATTATTATATCCATTTATTGTTAAAACTACTTGTGCTGTTGATTTTATTAATGTTAAATTATCTAATTGTTTTTGTAAAGCAAGTTTAGTTCCATCTGTAGATTTTAAATTACTAATAATACCAAATTGATGGATATCGTTTCCATTTCCAAAGTAATACTTATTTGAACCAGATATTGTTTGTGTGTGTTTGGATAAAGTTTTTGAAATTATAATATTTGATGCTGGTAATTCATTATACGCAGAATAACCATGACCTTCTATTGGAGATATAATAGGATTTAATTCATACTGAGAATCAACCAAGAAAAATGCTTCTGCTTTTGTATAGTTCGTTCCTAGAGTATAAAGTTCAACATCAATCAAATCATAATCTTGAAATACAGGAACTGCTACAGCATTATCACCATCTCCATTAATCTGTATTTTTGGTAAAATTGCATATGTTGCACCAATATCAATATTTTGTATTCCTCCGACTATATCACATAATTCAATAATTGCTCTGCTTTGGTCTGTATTAACAAAGGTATAATTTTTAATTGTTGCTACTATTTGTCCTTCACTACTATCAAATACCATAATATATTTGTTATCATAATAATTATTATTTGGATTTAATGGAACAGGATTGGAAAGATTTCCAACTTCTATTGTAATAAAAATAGTGTTATCATCAAAAATTTCTTTATTTGAAACAATACATGATGGATTGTCATAATTTGAATTGATAATATCATATATTGTGAATGTAGATGATTGATCTATTTTATATGAAAAATTTATTTCTTCTATTGTTCCAGGTTTTGAATTTACCTGAACATCTAATTGTAATGATCTTTCATCAAGATAAAAAAGATCCTCTGTGATTGGAACTGGAACATATTCATTTGATATGAATTTTTCCATGTATTCTGGAATTTCATATAAAAATTTCCAAACATATCCATCAGATTTATATTCTTCTTCTACTCCATCTCCAGTTGGAGGATCTGTGGAATTTCCTCCATTGTTATTGTTTAGACACTTATAAACTCTAAATTTAGAATTAACTTGGTGTATTGTGTAATATTTTAGATCTGTTAGTTCTTTTCTATCATCATATTCACTATAAACTGTACCTGATGTCCATTCGTAACCTTGTCTTTTTATACCCAAAGCGACATCTGTTTCATAAATTTTATAAGCACAAATTATAGATTTTTTAGCATTGTTTTCTTCAAATAATGAATCTTTTGGTGATTCTGGAATAAAATTTGTATTATTGGAATCCCAAGAATCTACTTTTCCTATAAAAAGATAATTATCTTCTTTTCTTATATTTTCAAGAAAAGAGCGAGCATATTTTGTTTTTATATTTATTTTAATCATAGTTTTTTAATTTAAGTGTTTAAAACTTTTATTTCTATATCATTTATTTCTGGTAAAAGTAAAATTTTTATTTCTATATCATTTATTTCTGGTAAATAATTTGGTATGTAATCAGAAGGGTCAAAATTTATATAATCTATATTTGTGTTATTATTTATAATTCTATTTATACGATTTTTACCAAATAATTTATAACCTGAAGGGTGTACTAGTTTTAAAACATTTGCTCTATACATTTCTATATCTATTTCTGAGTTTATTTCATAAGAATGGCTTTGATAATAAAAATTATCTTGTAGAACATTTGAGGATGATATTCTTCCAGATTCTCCTGAATAAAATGGTGCATATTCACATAAAATGCCGGTAGTAATCGTTCCAGAGAATCCTGCTCCATACTTAGATTGAACCACCACATCATATAAGTCATTTGATTGTTGTTCGTAATTAAATCCAAAGTTCACTGCATCTATTTGTAATATTCTTCCCTTTTCGTCTATTTTTGTTACTTTTCCAATATAACCTTTTCCTGTATTTCTGACTATACCAGGAACAGTAAAATTAAAACCGAAATCTTTAGCATCAAATGTCCAATAACTAAAAGGAAGAGGAACAAAGTTTACACCATTGATCTCAATATATTCACTAGTACTACTTAGATATTCATTTAAATCTTGATACAGAATAGGATCACTTGAAGTAAAACTAAAATCTGTACCTGAAACAGTTTCTGCAATAAATTCCCATGCATCTGTACTATCACTGGATAAATCTGATATCGTAAAATCACCATAATATGAACCATTAATACTAATATAATTTTTTGGTCTCAAATATACTCTATCATTGATTTGGTAGTTATATCCTCCATTTTGAACATTTATTTTTGTAGGACAATAAGAAATATTATATTCTAATGTTTCTTTTGCTCCATCAACAAGTGTATCGCATAATAATTTTTTATTTTTATCAAAAATTCCAGTATATTCTTCTAAAAACAATTCTCCTACCTTATATTGATCTATTCTATAGATAGAAGAATCTATTACTTTTGCACTTGCAGTTCTATTCCCGTTAGAATCGGTTTGATAAATAAATCTATTATTAACTTCTCGAGTTAAATAATCTTTTATTGAGAATAATTTCATGCTTCTTCTTTGAATCCAATTTCCAGAAGATGCTTTTAAAATTTTATCTCTTGGATATTTTATATCAATTTCAGTATCAAACAAAAGTCTGAATAAAAATTTATATGAATCTAATGTTCCTTTTGATTCATAAAATTTCTTTATATTTTTTATTACAGTTGCAATATTAAGAGGAGTTCCGGTTTCATTGTCTAGTGCTAATTGTTTTGGAAAATCTGGTAAAAATTGAGAATAGAAAAATTTCATAAAATAATCAGATGTTTTATCAATATCATTAAAATCTGATTGTTTAAATGGGACAAGATATGGAGTATTTGAATTTTCTAAAGATTCGTAATATTTTTGTATAAATGTTACAAATTTTGGATATTCTGATAAAATAAAATCAGGTATATGTAATTTACAAAGTAAAGATAATTTTGTATCTGGATTTACTGTAGTTTGAAAAATTTCAATAGAAGTTTTATTTTCTGTATTAATAATTTTTTTATTATTTTTATTTACTGCATAATATACTATTTCATTTTTACCAGTAACAAAATTATCAGAAACTATAGTATCATTATAGTTATTGCTTGAATATTTTTTATTATTTATCAAAAATACAAATGTTTTGATATTTTTATCAATTCCTGTAACTTCATACTTAATAGAAATATCTTTTGTAAAAAATTTTTGATTATTTTCTATGTTTAATAACTTAATAGTAATCATTTTTATTTATTTCTATATGGTACTAGTTCTATTTCTGTATTTAAAGAAGTAGTTGATAATTTATCAAATTCTAAAACTGTTTTTTTATTAGCAATTATATCTTTATTTTTAGGTATAACATAAATGCTAATAGGCATATTGTTTATCAAAAATGTTGGTTTAAAATTATTTAAATACACTTTACCTTTAATATAATCAATACTTCCTATTCTTTTATTTATATAAATTTTCTTATTTCCTAGTAAATAATACAACATGATATTTCCGTTTCTGTCGTCTTCTAGGAAACAATCTCTATCTACAAAATTTGAATCTAAATAGCCAAATACATTGGTTGTTAATACAGTTTCAATACCAGAAGATGGTGGGTATAATTCATTTGAAAAATCAAAAATATAGTTTTCTTGTGATGAAAAATTTGGAGTAAATCTTTTTTCTAGAACAACAGAAATATCATTTGTAATGATACTTTCATCTATATTTTGTATTGATTCTATTAATTCTGCTGAATAAAAATCAGCGTCAAATTTGCGAACATTATCAGAGAAAAATGTATCTATAGTTTTTACTATTTCTGTTTGTATGTTTGTTGTTTTATTTTTAATTATTGGATCTATTTTTGCAGAAACATTTAAATTTAAATAAATGGTATTTGGATCTACAATTTCTACTCGTACACCAATAACATTTCTGTTTCTTGTTAAAGAATTTATTAAATTTCTTTTTTCTGTGCTTGACAATGAACTACCAGAGACTCTTTTTAGGCTTAAAAATACTTTACCATAATCTGGTGGATCATTTTCTTCTCCACCCCAAACAATAACATCACTTACTTCTGGATAATCTTTTAATATTATATTTTTATAATCTGTTTTTGTTACTGCTCTCTCAGCAGTTGTGAAATTTCTAGTTGCATTTAATTTTATAGAAGAAATTGGTTCTTTTTCACTTCCACCATAAGAAGGCTGTACTATCTTTACTTGAACTTGTATTGAGGTTGTATTTATAGTACCATCTATATTTAAGAAATCAGAAGAACCTAGAGTAAATACAGATGTTGAATTTCTCTTTCCTATTCCATTTGCATTTGGTCCTACAGATTGAAGTATTTCTATTCTTATAGTAGAAGAATCCTTTAATTTTTCTCCAAAAATTCCATCTCCAAAGTAAATTTCAAGAAATCCATCTGAATTTTCTTCGATAAAATATACTTTACTGTTTTCATTCAAATCTATTATATTTGTTGCTCTATTGTAAATTACTTCTTCTTCTGAAAAAGGAGAAGGTTGAACTTTAACTACTAATGTGGAAGAATCAACATTTTCAAAAGGAATAACAAATTTTTGAGTATAATTATTTAAATCATAAATGTATGTAAAATTTTTAACTATTCCTTCTTTTATTGTAACAGGGCCAGAAGATTTTGTTACATTTATTTGTGAGTTGTTGACAGATACATTATTAAAATAAGTATCTTCCATCAATTTAAATTCATAAAATTCTCCATCAACATTAGTGGAAAATGTAGTATATTTTGGAAGATACAAAATTTTTGTGTTTTCTGGTGTACTTGTTGTAGTTATTTCAATAACACAAGACGAACTGGTAATAGTTTTTGGTGCATAATTAAAATGTTTTGCAATAGAAACAATAGAAGATCGTTTTACAGCACTATCTAAAAACATTTCATTTATAGTAACATTATTATAAACCGCATTATAATAAGTATTATATGCTAATATATCTAATAAAATATTTAGAGATGAAGTTTCAAAATTATATCCACTAAACTCATCTTGATTTTTTAGATACATTATTAGGTTATTTTTTATTCCAAAAAAATCAGTTTCTGTTATTCTTAATTGTGAATTTGTCATCTTGTTCTACCTAAGTTAAAAGATAAATTATCATTTATAATATTATTATCTCCGATAATGCTATAATATATTTGTATTTTTAAACTTTCGTTTATAAAAGATACGATAACATCATTTAATACAATTCTTTCTTCTAAACGAGTAATAACATCGATTATATCATCTCGTATAATAGTCAAGTCTACTCCGCTTAAATTTTCAAATAAAAAGTTTTTTATTCCAATATAACGCTCTGAAGAAAATGGTTTTTCAAAAATATTTAAAAACATTAAATTTTTCAATGATTGTTTTATAGCATCAGCCCCCTTCACAGTAATCAAATTACCAGACACTGGATGAGCATCAAAATTAAAAGAGATATCCTTTATTTTTAAAAGTTTTGACATTCTATTCTCTTTGTTTATTTACTAAGTTTTGAACCAATCCAAAATATTTTAATTTTATAGCATTTATTTTATTTATATCAATGTTACTTATTTTTTCACTAGAACACCAATCAATACACAAAATTCCAACAGTATTTCCATAATTTTTATGATATTTTATAGGATAATATACAAACGCTAAAGTATTTTTAGACATAAGATGTGATTTGTACACTCCTTCTTCCAAATCTTTGGTATAATATATCTCATTTTCCTCTTTTTCTATAATTTTAATCAAATCATAATTCATAGAAAGCAACATTCCAGAAACATCCTCTTTATGTCTTGAGACTCCTAAATTACAAGATTCATGAGTTATAGAAAATTTTAATATAGGAGTTCCATTTGAGAAATATTCACCATTATGGAATTGTATTATATAAACTCTCGCTGCTTTTAGTTCTACTCTAATTTCAGTTAAAATATCATGCAAAACAGAATGCATATGTCCTATTTTAGAAACATCTAATTCCTTTTTTCCTCTAAGTTTTTCTATCAAATACTGTATAATTTTTTTAATATATGCAATAAAAACAACTAATAATCCAATTAGCAAATACCCAGCATTTTTCCCTATTTCTTTTAATATGTCTTCGTACATTTTATTTTATTATCTTTGGTATTACTATTTGACTGAATCCTTCATTTAATATGTCGTTATAGTCAATTTTATTATAATTATTTATGTAAATTGTGGAAAATCCTAATAAATCTGAAGTATTTGGATTGGATATTGTAGTTCCGTTAAATCTTATATAACTTGAATCAATATGTAGATATTGCGAATCTGGTTTTAATTTTATGTCATTTCCAGACCATATTATAGTGTTATTACCCGATAGTATATTTATATTTGGATTCGGGTGTGAGGATGGTTGTTGCGTTGTAGAATCCCAACCAGATGCTAATGATATATTTCCAGCAGAAGATAATATCAATTCCCCGATAGATCCCTTTCCTGTTTCTATTATTATTTGCTCATCTGACCTTAAAACATAATTTAAAGAATTTATGTATATATCGGATGTCATTCTTTTACATTCTTTATAACCCCATGTTTCTAAATGGGCATTTGAGTTCGTCATATTCAAATAATCAAGTTCCCCGTCTACTTGTGTATATCTACTTCCTTGTATATTTGAAATATGATTTTTACCTATAATTGTGTCCATTTGACCCGTAACATGCAGGTAATAATTTCCATTTACATAGTGCTTATAGTCACCTTTTTCTTGGCGAATTGTCATGTCACCTTCATTTAATTTAAAATTAACATCACCTTTTTCTATGACTAGATTACAATTTCCTTTTTTGATTGTAATGTTTACATTTGCACCGTCTTCTACTTCAATATCTAAATCATATGATTTTTCTTTTGTTGTTTGATTTTTGGCAGTATTTAACAATAATTTTAAATTTTTATCAACAGTTATAGAAGAAAATCCTTTGATGTGTGAATAATTATCACCATTTATAGAAGAATATCTACTACACAAAACTGTATCTTTCAAATCCCCATTTGGATCAAATTCTATAAAAGTTCCAGTTCTGTGGTTTATAGAAATTCTTTCACTTCCTTTTGTATCGTCTATTTCTAAAACATGACCACTTTCAGATTGATATACTTTATTAAATGGATAAATTGTATTTTCTCCATAAATTTTATCTTCATCTGATTGTGGATTATAAGAAACTTCAGATGAACTAGTTTGATTTACTTTTTCATCTCTTTCTGTTTTGTTTATTATAATACATTCATTTTGATCATTTCCGTAAATATTGGTTGTATATGCAATTTCAACCGGAGTTTGTTCTGTCTTTTCTGGTTGAGGAACAAATCCATTTGTACAATTATCGTCTTCTGATTTTTCAAAATGAATTTGCGATAAAGATCCTAACACTAAAGGATTTTGATATTCTTCTGTGTACTCGTCCAAAAAGCAAACCATAACAGCACTTCCAATCATTAGTCCAGAACCAAATGATTGAACTCCTTCATTGTTTGCATTTGTTACCGGAAATAATACCTTTGCCCAAGGAAGAGCAGAATTTGGTATTTGCTCTTCGCAGACAGGATGAATTCCTATTACACGAACTTTGACTCTTCCCATTCGGTAAGGATCATCTCTATCTACAATTATTCCTTGATAAAAATTCACTATTCATCTCCTAAAGAATCTTTGTATGCTTCTACTATACATGAATATCTTTTTTGTCCATTTCTAGCAATAAAGATTTCATGCTTTAATGTACTTATACAATATTTTCCACTGTAAAATACATCCTCTCTTTTTGCATCTGGTGCTTGTTTTATCAATGGTCTTCCAAAGAATATCATTTTTCCTGCACTCAATACTTCAGAATCAGAATTTCCTGTAGTAGAAAATCTTATTCCTAATTGAAAAGATTTAGCCATTTGATTTATTCTTCTTGGTAAACAATAAATAGGATTTAATATTCCACCTGCAGGCTCATTACAACAATACCCGTTTGTATTTGTATGCAATAAAGTCGTAAGATATGATGTATTGATATATTTCCAATAATCAGAATTTTGTTCAACTAATGGCCTTTGACTCATATGAGTTTGTTTATTCCATACTTTATTTTCTTCAAATGTTTCGTTGTGGAAACCATCTTTTATTGCTGGATCTGAAAAAATATTAAAAGAACCATGTGCTCCAGACAACGAAGTCATTAAAGAAGATCTGTGTATTGGTGTATGATTTAATGTAAATCTTCTCACATCCTTAAAATCACTAGGCTGGAAATGTGCAACTATAAATCCTGTATCTGTGTCTTTACCGACAGTTGGTGTTTGTGAAAATAATTTACCTAAACTTTTATAATTGTGTTTTTGATTAATATCCTGCCAAAAAAGATAATTTACGTCATTGATATTTTCTTTTCTTACAGAATAATTTGTTAAATTTATTATATGAGTAAATGGATTGTTTAGTGGTCTTGTATATGAAACATTATTTTGTGTCGTTTCTATTTCATTCCATTCTAATTTAAAATCTTTTTGATTGCTTATCTTTCTTACTATTTCTGATATTTTCATATCCTCATAATGAGCAGTAGTTTTTACTTTTAAATTTTCAAAAAAACATTTATGAGCAAAAAATATATTAATATTTCTTCCGGCTTGCTGCTGTGATCCTAATTCTATTTCCATAACTCTGTAATTTTCATGAGTTATTTTTATTTCTTTTTGTGGACTTTCTCCGTCGTCCTCTAGGCCAGAAAATGAAAACTGAACAGAAGTTTCTGGTCCACCAGACATAGGAAGTCTTGTTAATATATCCGTAGACCCTGTGTCTATTATTCTTATAAATCCACGAATAAATGGAACTATTAGACTTTCTGTGATTTGAATTTTAGTTACATTTCCTGTAATATCAAGAACAGAATCATTTGTTTTTAATTCTATTCTTGATAAACTATCTCCAGATAATGCAAATTGTTTAGCCATTAATTTAATCTTTTATGTTAGACAAATAAGAAGGTATGTTTAATACATTTGTATCTTTTTTAATTCCACTCATTATTTGTTTGTATTGTTTATTCAATGTACTGATTAAATTTGAATTTATAAATAATATTTTTCTTTTATCGTCATTATTTTTTATTTCATATGAATAGTTTATTATTGCATATTTTTCATTTTCATTATTGGCAAAACTTTCCAAAAAAGAAATATTTGTTCCTGGTATATTTGAAAACGGATCTACTATTTCTTGATCATATTCAAAATGATGAATAGAAAAAGAATCAAGATATGATAATTTAAATCCATCTTCATCTTTATCTATTAATATTTTTTCTCCAGTCTCTAGATAAACACATATTTCATTTATAAATTCAAAATTTGATATTCCTTCTGGTATTTGTTCATTTGTTACTAATTTACATAAAGATTTATTATAATTTTTAATAGAATATTTATTATTATCATTTCCTATATGAGTAATTTTACTTAAATTAATATTATTTTCATATAAAAATCTAGGATTTAATATTAAAGAAGAAGTTGGGTATTTATCTTCTATAAATTCATTAATAATATTATTTTTTATTGGATATTCTTTAAAGTAATTTTGAATATCATTAATAGAAAGTATATACCATACATATTCGGTTGTATTATAATAATTGTATGACATTGACATTATACTATCTTCATCTTTAATTGTATATTCAAAGACAAAAGAAGAATTTTTAAAAGAATCAGAAAAACTAATTCTTTTAAAGATATCAGTTATTAAAAAATTATCGTATATTGTTGCTGTATAATTTTTAAACATTGTATTTATTATTAATAAGAATTCAATATAGAATCTCTGTTCATTAGTGCTGCTTCTTGTACAGTCATACTAAGAGATATTTCTTTAAAATCTTTATTGGAATCTAATGGTATTGTAGGATAAGACGAAACACTGGCACCAAAAGAACTATCACTTGGAATATAATCTAATTGTAAATCTTTAATATAGCATCCCATTTGTTTTCCATTTCTCTTTAATTTTCCCTCTCCTATAGAAACTAACTTTTTTCTTGTAGAAGCACTTGCTAAATTAAGGTTATCATTTTTTGTTACTGATATTGTAAATTTTGCAGGATAACCGGAAGCAAATCTTTCATCAACTACGGGATACATTAACATTCTTGCTTGATAATAAAACTTTAATAATAGATTAGCATATGCTGGTGTATTTGTTATTGATGATCTCGGTCTTTTGCCGTCGATTGATCCTTCTTCCAGAAATCTTATCATTGCTTTGTTATCTCCAATGTTAATCAATTTCCAATTAAGTTGAAATTCTCTTATATTAACTCCTCTAAAAACTAATTCTGTATTAGGATTTATTGCTACTCCTTTTCCTACCGAATAAACATCATATCCAAGATCATCTCCTTTTCTCCCTAATATATTAAGTTGTTCTGCAAAATAATCAGTGTTTAAGCCTCCAAGAGTATATTGAACACGGCTTCCTGCATAATCCTTAAATCTATCATACATTGCTCCTCCCATATCATATCTAGATGTCGCACCAGCAGCAGCATTTAATTGATAATTTGCAGTTCCGAAATCTCTTCCTTCGAAATTAACACTATGTATATCTATCAAATTACTAGGACAAGGTAAAACAAATGGTTCCTTAGTGGCAATAAGTTGAGTACCATTCGTATCTGTTCCTCCATCTAATACTTTAATTATTGTTATTACTTCATCGTCATTAACATTTCCAGATGCTGGCGGGGAGTTTCCAGGACTACCTAGAATATTCAGACCACCTGATAGAAAATTACTTGAATTACTTGAACCAAAAAGACCATTATTTGAACCAAAAAGACCATTATTTGAACCAAAAAGACTATTATTTGTACTAGTCGAACCACTCACAACACCACCACTTGCGTTACTATTCGGAATTGTTGTGCTTGAGTCGCGTATATTTATCGCTTGTCGTAAATTATGAATAGGTATTTGTTCGTTATTTGATGGAAGAATGAGGTATAACGGACCATTCGCCCAAGAAGTAGAGTCCAGACCCGCCATATTATTGATGTTTCTATTTAGGATCTCTTTTTCTTCTTCTGTCAAAAGATCATATCCTGGAAGAAGTATATCTCTATCAGATCGGTTCATTTTATTTTCCTATAAAATTAGGTTTTCTTATATATATATTTATGTCATATAAAGGATTTTATAAAATAAAAAATTTACAAAAATACAAGGGAAACCCAACAAATGTGGTCTATAGATCTCTTTGGGAAAGAAAATTTATGAATTTTTGTGATAATAATTCTAATGTAATTGAGTGGAGTTCTGAAGAAATAGTAATACCTTATGTTTCACCAATCGATAATAAAATACATAGATATTTTGTTGATTTTTGGGTAAAACTCATAAATAAAAATAAAATAATAGAAGAATATTTAATAGAAATAAAACCCATGAGTAAATGTATTGCTCCTAAAAATAAAAAATATATAAATGAGTGGAAAATAAATAAAGCAAAATGGAAAAGTGCGTCTAATTATGCTAAAGAAAAAAATATAAAATTTAAAATTTTAACAGAAACTCATTTAAATATTAACTAATATGGCAAAAACAATAACAACAGTATTAAATGAATTATCCAGAAGTTATATTCCACACATAAAAAGTAGATATACCATTGATTTTGATTTTGTGGGAGCAAATTCTGACATGTCAGGGGTAATTATGTTTAAAAACTTCTTCAAGGATATTCATGCTATAAGTTTACAATTACCAGGATATGATGCTAATTTTGAACCTATTACCGCAGGAAGAGATTTAAATAGACTTGTTGGTCTTAGACCTTCCGATATAAATCCATTTCAAGGATTTAAATTTACTTTTATAAACGATAAACACATGATATTAAGAAGAGCATTTGTCGAATGGTATTACGCAGTAAAAGATTTTGCAAGCCAGCCTTTAAAAAATATAGATGTTAATTATTTTGCACATGCTACAATTAAAATTTATGATCAAGCAAATGTACAGAGTGCGACTTTTAGGGCAAAACTATTAATAATAGATATGATAGAGCCTGGAGATCTTGCATGGTCAAGTCAAGAAGAATATTCTACAACAACAATAAAATTGCAAAATGCAGGCGATATGAAATTTGTATAAAGGAGATTATGAAAAATGAATTTACCAAAATTGAGCACACCAGTATATAAAACAAAACTTATATCAACAAACAAAGAAGTTTCTTATAGACCATTTTTAGTAAAAGAAGAAAAGATTCTTCTTACTGCTCTTCAAAGTGAAGATACAGATATTATCATTGATAATTTATTAGAAATAATTTCAAATTGTGTTTTATCAGAAGAAAATGTCAAAGAACTTCCATATTTTGATGTTCTTTATTTGTTTATACAGATTAGATCTAAATCATTAGGAGAAGAGATAGACATTAAAGTAAGAGATAACGAAGAGAAAAAAAGTTTTGTCGAAAAAATGAATCTAGAAGAAATAAAAATAATAAAAGAAAAACAAAACACAAATATAAAATTAGATAAAAAGGTAGGAATTATTCTTAAATATCCTTCTGCATATGACCACATGCATTTTTACTTTACACAAAAAGACAAGTCTAAAATAAGTTTAGAAGAAACAATGAATATAATTGTTAATTGTATAGAAAAAATATATGATGAAGAAAATACTTATTCTAGTACAGATTATTCAAAAGAAGAGTTAATAGAATTTATAGAATCTATAAATCCAAAACAATTTGAACCGATTAGTGAATTTTTTAATAAGATGCCAAAAATAGTATTCGAAAAAGATTATGTTTCACCGTATACAGGAAAAACCATCAATGTAAAAATTGATAATATGTTAGATTTTTTAGTCTGATATTATCCAAACAAAATTTATCAATTTATTATAAAAATAATTTTACATTGATAAACGAATTTAACTTTAGTTTATTTGATTTGGATAATATGCTACCTTGGGAAAGAATAATTTATATTGCACTAGTAAATGAATATATTAAAAAACAGTTAGAGAAAAAGAAAAACAGTAAAAAACGTAGGATTTAATCTATATGGGATGGGGAAGATTAGTAGGAGGATTATTGACTAGTGGTGCAGAAAAAGTTGCAACCAAAGGTGGTAAACTTTCTGGACTAGCAAATGCTGCTGCTGGTATAGGAAATGCTTTTATAGGAAATAATGAAAAAGCATCAACACTTGGTAAAGGATTATTTCAAGCAACTCAACTTCTTAGAGGACAAACAGGATCTTCATTTGGGGGTGCCTCTGCTTCTCCAATGAGAAGTTCTTCTGTTTCTTCTATAGAACAAGAATCTATGGCAGAAGCAAATGCTGCAAATGAAAGACAACAAACATCAATACTTGAAAGAATGTTAAATCTTTTGTCTGTGATGCTTGGTGTTCAAAATTCACAGTTAGATGCTATTCAAAATATTGATGTTGCTGCAGGAGGACAAAATGGTTCTTCTGAGGGTGGATTGTTAAGTACTGCATTGAACATTGGAAGTAATTTTCTAGGACGGCGCGGATTGAGTCGTGGAGGCGCTGCTGCTGCAAGGGGTGCAACATCTGTTGCATCTAAAGCAGGAACTAGCATGTTAGGAAAAGCAGGATCTGCTGCTTTGAAAGGATTAAAACTAGGAGGCCCTCTTGCTGTAGTAGGTGGACTAATAGAAGGTGGAATGGATTGGGCAGATGCAAACGAAAGACTAGCAGCAGGTGAAATAACAGAAAGAGAAGCAAATGTAGAAAAATCTGGATCAGTAGGAAAAGGACTTGGAACTGCTGGAGGTGCTTTGGCTGGAGCCGCAGCAGGTGCGGCAATAGGAAGTGTGGTTCCTATTGTTGGTACAGCAATAGGTGGATTAATAGGAGGAATTGCTGGCGCTTGGTTAGGAGGATCAGGAGGAGAAGCATTAGGTGAAACTGTAGGAGATATGATTTTTGAAGAAGAACCAGAAAAAGCACAAGAACAGATACAACAAACAGCAAGAGATCAAATAGAACCACAAGATCAAGAAGAAACAGAACAAATAGTAAAAACTATGACAGAAGCATCTCCTCAGATGCAAGTTGCAGAAACTTTAGGAATGACAAAAGATGGAGAAGAAAAAACTGCAACTCCATTAACAGGAACTCTTGCAGATGCAACAGAAGGAAAAGGAAGTCTTTTAACAAAAATGTTACCACTTGCTCTTGGTCCTGCTGGATTTGCAGCAAGTATGCTTATGTCTTCGGACGATAAAGAAGAAGGAAAAACAGGTTCTCTTCTTGGAGGAATGGGTAAACTTTTAACCGCAATAAGCCCAGTAGCAGCAGGATTAAAATTAGCAACTGAATATTTTAAAGATGATAGCGAAGAAAAAATATCAGAATCAGAAAAAGAAAAACAAATAGCAGAAGCAGAAACAGAAACACAAACAATTTCAAGTCTTCAAGATTCTATTTCAGATATGAATGAAAACAACACAGAATCATCTGTAACCGAAAGAGAAATTTTAGAGACAACAACAGAACAAGTATCACAACAAGCCCCAATGAATATAACAAATATTTCTGCTCCTAAACAAAAACCACAACCTATTCCTTCAATACCAGGAAGAGATAATTCTGGAGCAAATGCAGATATAGGAGTTGGAGATTCTCCTGAAAGTGTTTTCTTTATGGAGTTTATGAGTTATATGCGCAGAGGCTATAACATAGCAAAAGGAATAGCCAATTAAAAACCCCGCATTTCTGCGGGGTTTTTTGTTTAACCATTTTCTTCTGCTAGCCTTGCGAAGTATGCCGAAGCATCTTCTTCTTCCATATCATCATCCATTGATGATTTCTTTTCCTTCATACTTTCTGAAGACTTGCTCTTCATCTTTGAAGCAAAAGAAGAATACTCTTCGCTTTGTGTATCTTCTGCATCTTCTGCAGTCTTGATTGATACTGACTTCTGACTCAGAACAGTATCAAACTTTGTCTTTAGTTCATCATAAGACTTGAATTGATCTGTGCCAGTGAATTCCCTGAGTGGATACTGCTTGTTCCAGAGTTCCTCAAGAAAATCATCCTTTCCTTCAAAGAGAGGTGATGGTGAATCAAAATCACTCTTATCATAATTTACATAGCCAGCAACATCACGAACACGCAACTTGAAATCTGCACCCTTCCAGAAATCAAAAACATTTACTGGATCGGTCTTCTCAAATTGATTGTCTTCTGGTTGCAACTTCTCCATGATCTTATCAAAGATCTTCTTTCCATACTTGAAAAGAAAAACTTTCATTTGATTGTCTGGATTCTTTGGATCAGAAAGAACAACAATGTTTGAGATGTAACTCAACTTGCGCTTACGCTTACGAGCGAGTTCCTTGTCCTTCTCGGAACCGGAATTCCAAAGAAGACCGTTCGCTTCGCATACTGGACACTTAAGTCCAAGCGTCGTAGGACAGTTCTCAATGAACCATCCTCCCGGCCCTTGGAATCCGTGATTGAATACACGAACCCAAGGAATGTCTTCTCCCTCTACTGGAGGAAGAAAACGAATTACTGCATAACCATTCTTTGCTTGATCTAGTTCTGGCTTCCAGAACCTGTCGTCCTTGTAGGACTCTGACCCCTTGTTCATCTTCTCGAGTTCTTGC
>Ga0208019_1000710_pt1 | contig 18043 bp, 35 predicted proteins | sample CB_VirMetaG_5_FD_184540 | JGI IMG/M metagenome (GOLD analysis project Ga0208019, IMG submission 184540) | Freshwater to marine saline gradient viral communities from Chesapeake Bay - CB_1508_1D Viral MetaG (SPAdes) (version 4) | ecosystem: Environmental > Aquatic > Marine > Coastal | place: USA...
TAAATTTGCGCCAGGTGCGCCATTGTACACCGTACACACGTCCTAGATCACCTTCATATTGTGCTTTGGGTACCCAATAGTCTGCTTGTGCATTGGCAGTCCAAATGGTCTTCTTTTCAGGATCACGTGTACCGTGCAAAATTTCAGCAAGTCTACGTTCGTCCCCTGATCCTTCGATAAACCAAAGCAGTTCTGAAACCACAGCACGCCATGCTAAACGCTTTGTAGTTACAGCAGGAAAGTGCCCACGGATATTATAGCGTGTTTGAAGACCAAATAGACTACGAGTGCCGATGCCAGTGCGGTCAGTGCGGTCAGACCCGCGATCGAGAACTTCTCTAAGAGCGTCATGATATTCCCTCATTGTTTTCTGTTTAATACCTGAAATGTGTGATCATCGAACCGTTCTTCGTGTACAACACGAAATTCATCTTCGATTCTTTTTAAATCAACGTGTGTATCACAATCGTAGTTGCCAGGCACACGAGTCAAAAAGATATAATCCAAGTCATCGAATACACTATTAATTAGTCCAGCACCACCAATTATCCATGCAGTTGGTGTAGCGTGCAGCATTGAGGTATCATACATATGAATAACATCATTGGGTAGATCCAAATCGTCTCGACTACTAATAACCACATTACGACGCTTGGGCAATGGTGTGGGCATGTCAGTGCTTTCCCACGTGCCACGACCCATAACAACAATGCCGTTTTCGGTAAGTTGTTTGAATCGTTTTAGGTCCGCAGAAATTTTAGGCCACGGCATGTGTCCATCTTTGCCCAATCCGCCCGTTTCATCAACTGCAAAAATTGCTTTCATAAATTTTTAAGAAAGTGTTCGGTTTCTGGTTGTATGATTTCAGCAACAGCTTCTAGATCCAGAAAGAAATCTACTTTGCGAATATCTTCTTGTAAGTCAGTTAAAGTTCTAGAAATAATAATTTCAATTTCTTCTGGATCTAGTCCATTTTCTCTAAGCATTCTAACGTTTACAGTTTTTTGCTTAGGTCCAATGTCGCCGTATAGTTTAATTACTAGACGTTCAATACATTCAACTGGAACATTGGTTTTGTCAATGTTGTCAATTATGTGTTGCCATCTATCGTAAAAGTCCTCGCTCAAATACATTAATTGTTATTCTCATGGTAAGTGAGGACTGTTTTTATGCTTTCGCTTTAACAGCAACACGCTTCTTAGGCGCTGCTTTTTTAGTAGTGGCACGCTTAGGCTTTAGTGCAGGATTAAGGTTATATGCTTCTGCTTCTAAACGCTTGCTTTCTGCTAGCATACTTTCTGCTTCTACCGTCATGCGTTGACTTTGTTGTAGTAACTCATTTGCTAAACTTTCGTCAGTAATTACGCCTGCGTCTGCCGCTGCTTCTTGTACCGTTTCTGCTTTTTTCTTGGCAGTAGGGTCTACTAGGCCAGCATTGCGATCCATTTCGGCAAGTTTTTCTGCTGCTTCACCACCGGTAGCCAAATCATCTAACACAGTGTTTAATTCGTCCAACCGAATGTGGCTCTTAGCATTGGGAGTAATTACCACTTGGTTAGTAGGAACCTTTTTGATGTAACCTTCTTTGTGCAGTGCATGCAGAGTATTTCTACCATCCGGTAAAATTTCTCTATCTAGTGCATCTGCTAGATTTTCTGCTGCTTGTCCAACTTTGCTTTCAATGCAGTTAATTACCGAATCATGAAAGTGACTTGGAATTACTTCAGTATAAGTTACCAAGCACATGTGATCTTCGCCAGGTACTTTACGATAAACTACAGCAACTTTGCGGTCGCCGTGCTTGCCAATATGTTTTACAAATGCCATAAATTAACCCTCTGAGGTTTCTGTTTCCTCTGTTGTTTCTTCTGCTGGTGCTTCTTCTTGTGCAGGCGCAAGACTGTTTAAGAACGCATTTAGTTTATTGTAAACACGACCAATTACTTCCATTTCTTCTGCACGAAATGCACCACGTTGTGCAGCAACATTAATGATTTGACGCAATCCAGCTAGATCACCGATGTTTAGTCCAACTGCATTTGCAGCTTCTGATTGTGCAGCACCTTCTGTCACTGCTTCGTTGTTTTCTTCGCTCATTATAATCTCCTGTTAGCGTGTGTATATTTAACTGCGTATATAATGAGCTATATTTTTTTAAAAGAAATTGTCGATCCTACGATCTTTGTGTTTGGATAAAAAAGAAAGTGTGAAATAAGTTGCTTCTGCTGGATCTTCAAACCCTGCATATACTTTGGATAGTAATTTATTTTTTTCTTGTATAGCGCATGTAAGAACGGCATATCGGCCACTGGTGTTTTCAGCGATCCATGCTTCTGCTTCGCCATGGATAAAAATATCAATGCTGTCGATACTTACACGTGTAAAGTGTGAGGGCATCCATGCTAATCTACGTGTTTCAAACCAATCTCTAGGATCAATTTTTAACGGCGTCATCATAATACACAGTAATACCAAACGGTGCTTCTACTTCGCGTGTGCCGTGAATAATCCACAGCGTGTCGCAGTAGTCTGGATCTCCCCACGAGCCCCAAGGATAACCATCTGTAAACACAACCAGACGCTGCGGTTCCATAGTTTCATTTTTCAAATAATTAAAGATAGCAGTAAAGTCAGTGCCACCAAAACCATTTACTTCATAGTCTTCAATGTTGTCTAATGTTTCTGAAGTATAGGTTACAGGATTGTAAACATCAGTATCAAATGTAAACAAGTGAATGCGGAACTGTTCAAACTCTTCCATGATGCCTTTGATTTCAGAAAGGAAGTCACGCAGCATAGTTTCGGAAATTGAACCCGAAGTATCAATGGCAACTACAACATCAGTAGTTTCGCCATTGGTCATGCCCGGCATTACTGAATCCATGTGCCAGCCACGACGTGACGGACGCATCCACGAAAAGTCAGTTTTAATAGTGGATTCAATGTGCTGGCGCAACAGCTCGCGCCAATTCATTTTAGGTTCTGTGAATGCTTTAATAAGACGCTTTACACCAGCAGGTGTATTACCCGCACCTGCTTGTTCAGCAGCACCCAGCATTGCTTCTTTGAGTTCTTCGCGAATTTTGTCGCGTTCTTCTTTACTGAGCTTTGGCTTGCCTTTGCCGTTTTCACCTTCGCTTTCCTCTCCGTCTCCATCGATATGCTCGTCGATCATTTGTTCGATGAGTTTGTTCATATCAATCTTTTCTGCGTTCTCATACAAGTGATCGTAGATCTCTTCCGAACACATACCGTCAAACTTTGGATCATACAAGCAAGGCACAGTAGTAATACGTGTGCCTACTTTAGATTTAATCAAGTCGGAATTTACAGCGTAGTCGTCTGCGATATTCCACAGCATGGGATGACGATCACCGCGGCGACCAAAGTGGTCGTAGCAGCAGTGAAGAACTTCATGACCAAAAAGGAATTCAAGTTCTTTGCCTTTGAGCATTTCGACGAAACGGCTATTATAATAGAAGTTACGACCATCTGTTGCAGCAGTAGAACACCAATCGTCTGCGTTTGTTAACTGCAAACGAGTTGCCATATTGCCAAAGAATGGGCTGTTGAGCAGCAGCCCTACACGAGCTCCAATTAGTTTTTCGCGACTAGCACGATCAACCGCAGGATCTGTTGGACCGATTAAATCAGCAAACTTTTCGTTTTCTTTGTTTTGTGTGGTACTGGCCGCAGTCATTTTACGCTCCTATTGTTTAACTAATACGTGTAATTATATGGCATTTTGCCAAAAAGTTCAATTAGTTATTGTTAGCGTTTAGAATGTATTTGCCGTACTTTTCGTGGAACTTGTCAAAGTTCTTGAGTTTGGTCGGCTTAAATGGTAGATCGTAAGTGGTAAGAGCAACTCGTGCGCCCATTACTACAAGCTCAACTTCGAAATTATCCATCATAAAACCAAAGAAGTTGTCGGCCATGGTGTGGAAGTTTTTTTCGTCAACGCCCTTGTCTACAGCATCTTTGAGTTCATAACACATCGAAGTTACCAGCGAATACATTGCGGATACTTCCTTTGTTTCAAGTTCTTTTACTTTGCCAGCAAGAATATCTTCTGGCTTGGGCAATTTGCCCGCAACCTTGCGATGCGCTATAAATTTCAATGCAAGACCTTCGCCAACAGCACCGGCAACCAAATTGGCAGTGGTCTTTTCGTCCGGATTGCCGTCTAGCAGTTCGCTTACAAACGTCCAAGAACGCGGCGTAGCAAACGCACGAGAACTGGACTTTGAATCAAAGTCATACAAGTCTTGTTTAGCAAACGAAATGTAACCAACAACATCCTTGTGGATCTTGTTTTCTACGGCCCAGTCCAACCAGGATTCGTAATCTACCTTCATTTCAAAGTGTACAAAACGATTGCTCAGTGGCATGGGCATGCGATAAGTTACGCCCTTATCACTTTCGCGGTTACCAGCTGCCACAATCACTACATTATCTGGCAGACGATAGTTGCCAATCCGACGATTGAGGACCAGCTGGTAAGCCGCGGCCATGACACTTGGAGCACCCGAATTACACTCATCAAGGAAAAGTACAACAACAGGATACTGACTGGCTAGTTCTTCGGTTGGAAGATCAATCGGCGGAGCCCAGTCCATGGTACCGGTGTCTTTGTTGTAGAATGGAATACCACGCAGATCGGTGGGTTCCATTTGACTCAAACGCAAGTCAATCATGTAACCGTTCATGTCGCGAGTCATTTCTTCTACTAGTTCTGATTTGCCAATACCCGGAGGACCCCACAGGAATACTGGACGCTTCTTGTTGAAGCAATGCTTGATGGCTACGCTAGCCTCTTTGGATGTTAGTGTACGTCCTTCGGACATGTTGTGCTCCTTGTCTCTGAGTGTAATAGTGTGTAAGCTCGCCTGGAAAGTGCGTTTATTTGTTAACTTACCTTGTAATTGTAACGAAGAAGCGGGCCACTGTCAACACTTTTTTGTTGACTTGTGCATGTTTTTTTGGTTAGATCATGGAGTATAGGAGCTTTTCAGCAACATCATCGCCGTAATTTTTCTTTAGATCTCGCTTAATGCCAGTCCAATTGGCCCAAACTGGATAACGATCAATGGTATTGTTCTTAATAATGCACCGAAGTTTGTCTTGAGTTACTGCATGAAAGTCAGTGTTATGCTGTGCTTCGGTCAAAACGGTATTCCAACCACGGTTAAAAACAGTGGCAAAGTCATAGTTCATTTTGAATAGTTCCTCCAAGGTTAAAAGAAATTAACGACTGTATTTATAGCGGTCGATGGAAGACACTAGTATAAGTTGGATTTTTACAAACGGCAATAGCTGGACATAAATACTTTCAACTTAGCACAGTCTAAGTTATCCCGACAAAAGATTGATTTTCAGTTCGGCTAAACAGTTGACACAGACGAAGAAATCACTTATAATTTGTCTTATTGATTCGACATACACTGCTCAAGTTACATTTTCATAGTGGTGTATGTCTTATTTAAATACTGAAAATGCTTTTTTGGGAATTATGATGAAACAAAAAATTAAAGTTGCCATCGTTGGTGTTGGCTCTTGTGCCAAGTCATTGGTAGAAGGAGTACAATACTACGTTCAAAATCCAACAGACACAGTTGGACTCATGTATCCTGATATTGGTGGATACACTGTTGATGACATTGAATTTGTGTGTGGATTTGACGTGGACAAACGCAAAGCCGGCAAATCACTTATTAAAGCATTGCGAGCAAAACCAAATTGTTCGATGGATCATGTTGCTCAAATTGACAATACATGTATCCACGAAGACGCAATTGTGTACTCGGGTCCAGTATTGGATGGTATTGCACCGCACATGCTCGCGTATCCAGAAGATGTTTCTTTTCGTGTTGGTGCAGAACCGGCACTCACACAAGAACACATTGTTGATTTGTTGAAATATCATCAAGTTGACATGCTGATTAATTATCTTCCGGTAGGATCAGCGGAAGCATCCAAGTTTTATATTGATGCGGCACTCGAAGCAGGCTGTCATATTATTAATTGTATTCCAACCTACATTTCTACAGAAGCAGCCATGGAGCTTGAACAACAAGCAATTGATCGTGGTCTAGTTGTAGTGGGTTCTGACATGCGTTCTGCATTTGGTGCTAGTCGCTTGAGCGAAGTACTGCAAGGTTCAATGATCGATGCAGGGTTGTTAATCACACAGCATATTCAAGAAAACAAAGCATGTGGTTCTACACAAGGACAAGAACACATTCGTGTTGGTCGAACCGCAAACACAGACTTTTTGAACATGGCCAAGCAAGATCGTTTGCACGACAAGCACGTATCCAAGGAAAATGTACTCAAGGGACAAAACCAAGTTCGCAACGTGAGCATTGACGGCACAACACTGTATGCTGGTCCAAGTCTAACCGTGCTGCAAAAGCCTGGTGGACAATATGTTGGATCGGACAACAAAGTTGCACAGATTGACATGGTCGCATATGGGTTTGCGGGTGCTCGCTATGAATTAACTGCTCGCTTATCCGTGCAGGATTCTCCAAACTCAGGCGGTGTTGTAGTATCAGCAATTCGTTTTTGCAAAGTAGCTGCTGAACTGGGCATTGTGGGTTACTTGCGCGGTCCTTCTGCATGGACACAAAAAACTCCGCCGTTACAGTTAACTACATCTGATGCAAAGTTTGAATGTGATGCACTTGCTCGTCGCACACTTACTCGTTTAACTCAAGCACAGCTAAAGGAAAACAATCCAGTGGCAAAAGACTTGCCGTATACATTTCAGGCAGGACAAACTGATTATGAATGATGCCGTTAAAACCTATGACATAGATGGTGTTATTAACCTAGATGAGTTTGGTGTAGGCATTCGCCCAAGTTCAGAACGTGATATTATTATCACTGGTAGATCTTACCAAGAAGCCGAATCAACACTGCGGTTTCTACACACAAACGATATTAAAAATCAAGTATTTTTTAATCCGGTATCGTTTGATGAAAAAACAAGAGAAAGTAGTGGTTGGCACAAAGCACGCACAATTAACATGCTCAAAGATCTAGGATCAAACATTGTAATCCATTTTGAGGATGATCCGGTGCAAGCCGACATTATTGAAAACAATACCACAGTAACCGTAATTCGTGTTAATCACAACAACCTAATTGAACTGGAGAATGTTAAGCGATGAAAATTGTAATTTTGTATTCGGGTGGTTTGGATAGTTTCCTAATGTATCACTGGGCTACCAAGCACTATCCAGATGCCGAAGTTAAGTGTATTTTTTATGCACACGGCCAAGATTCTGAACAGGCTGAAATTGCTGCACTGCCAGAGTTTGTCGAAGTTCGAAAGATTGATTGGCTAAATGAAACCCTGCGTCCAGTTGCTAAACAGTCTGACCCTTTTGCAGGTGCAATCTATATTCCAGGTCGAAACTTGGTATTTTCTGCACTTGCTGCTAGTCAGGAATTGGCAAACGAAGTGTGGATGGGTACGGTTTGGGACGAAGACAATCAGCAGGCCACTGACAAGAATGAACGATTCCGTTCAGCTACCAGCGAATTGTTGAGTTATGTACTAAGTCCATTTGTCAAAAATGTTGTAGTGCGCTTCCCATTTGTTGAAAACAAAATGACCAAAGAATCTTGTGTTCGTTGGGCACTAGAAAACGGCATTGTTGCAGATCAACTAACGCACACTGTTAGTTGTTGGGATCAACAAACCGGCAAGCCGTGCGGCGTATGCAAGCAGTGTTTGAAACGAATGTTTGTGTTTGGTCTAAATGGTTTTGAAGAAGAATATGAAGTTCATCCATTATCATCACCTGCACAGCAAGCATTGATTATTAAATATCTAGAAGATGTCAACAATCCTAGAATCGATTCAAACGAAGATGAAAAAAATATGGCCGATATGATTCGCAGATATTTTAAAACACATCCGGTACCAAACAACGACTGGGGAAAGAAACTGAAATTGTTACTGATTCGATAACTGTAATTTAACATTTTTTAATATTCTAAATAAATAAAAAAACTTTTTGTCTACACTTCAATTTTTTTGGAGTGTGGATTTTTTTATTCTGAAATAAAAGGATGTAAAAACAATGGAAGCGAAGATGTGGAACGCTCAAGGTTGGGAAACTATTGATAACAAAACAGATACCCAGCTCGAAAGCGAATATACGGAAATGTTAAACGAAGCAGGTTTTAATGTACTAAATTTCGTAGAACATACCTTTGAGCCATTTGGCTGGACAGCACTGTGGCTTTTGAGCGAGTCGCATTTTGCGATTCACACGTTCCCGGAAGAAAACAAATACTACTGGGAATTAAGTTCGTGCATCGAACAAAAATACGTTGATTTCATCAGAACTAAAGGAACGCACGACGGCGTTTAAGAATAAAAAAGCCCCCGCAGGGGCTTTTTTATTATCTCGGTAAATTTAAATCCACGCAGTTATACAGAATGCTTAGATAATAATCGCCAAGTAACGCTTCGTCTTCTAAGATAGTTAACTTGTTGCGTTCTAAGAAACGATAAGTTCTGTTAACTACATTGTGATATTGCACCTTAATATCTTGATCCACATTAATCATTGTGTCGATAACATCGTGATAAGGGTTAGTTGAAGGTTCTTCACCAAACACAGTGGCAGTAACCATCAGCCCTGCTAAGTGCATTTCATGCAAACAGGCTTTTGCATGTCTGGGTTCCAGTCCTTCTTCTACAAGCATTGCAATCATGCGTTGTTCTGCTTCGAATTCATCAATACACACATTGTCGTTTGGGCCAGGATTAATTTCATGTAATGCAGGCGCATCTGAAAACGGATTTTCTACAATGTTGCCGTCTCCAAAATCGATAAATTCATCAGCAGCATATGCTGATGCTGTTAGCAGTAATGCTAGGATTGTAGTTCTAATTCCCATTGTTTGCTCCATTTTGTGGCGCACCAATACGAAGTTGCGTACACCGTTTCTAAATATTTGTCAAGGTTAAGATCATCATCTGGTAGTTCATAGATTATTGATATTATTTTATAATGATCATTTAGATGCATCGTGGGTATGTTTTTTTCTGCATACCACTCTGCGAGTACATCTGCACTAATCTTTTCTTCGCGGGCATTAAATGCAATATCTACTGTTTCGATGTAATAGTTACATGGATACGGTAATTCATCTTCTGCTAGAGAAAATGGTGCGTATAAGAATAGTAGCAAATAATAAAATAGTTTCACAAAAATATTTAGCAATAAAAAAGCCCCTTGCGGGGCTTTTTTATCTACACTAATGCTTCAATTAAAATGCGTGCCGTAGACCTAATCCAAATGTCTTGGTATCTGTGCCGGATTGTGGAGAACTAATGTGATAGTTAACAAATGCAGCAGTACGCTTAGTAAAGTTATGTTTTGCTTCAACTACTTTTACATCGTTTCCTTCGTCGCGAGTTTGATAACCAGCGGTAATGATGTTGCTACCCATGGTCATTGCCGCAACTACACTAGAGGTTTCAATCTTAGCAGTACCGTCGTTTTCGTCTAGGCTTTCCCAAGCACCGCTTAGGCGTAAATTGCCCATAGTAACCGCACCACCGACTACTAGATTATCTTTATTATTGGCTTTATCGTCTTCTGCAACAACGGATACGCTTACAACACCATTGCTATAAGTAGCACCGTATTGTAGTTCGTCAGCACCGGTCTGTCCAGTTGAACCATCGGTAACACTTTGTACAGAAGCACTAAAGCCGCCCATTGATGGGGTGCGGTAAGTTACTGAGTTTGAATTACGACCAAAATCCTTAATACCAATGTCAGCTCCTTCAAACCGGTCAACATACGCATCGCTTACCATTGACCATTTTAAATCTTTTTGGCGGCCAATTTCGACAGAACCAAAACTAGCTTTAAGCCCAACAATTGCATCTTTTGTAGTTGCTGCTGAGTTGCTTTCTTGGGTAACGTCGAGGCTGATCTTTGCGTATGCGCTGGCACCGTCGCCAAGGTCCTCGGAACTTGTAATACCGATAAAAGTTCCACCGCGACCGTTATTTACGTCCCATGACTTAGTTGAACCGTTGTCGGTTTGTTCGACACTTTGTGTAATTACACCAAAAACTTTGGTGTCAGCGTGTGCTACGCTAAATCCTAAGGTGCTAGCCATCGCTAGCGCAATCAAGCTCTTTTTCATTGTAAAAATCTCCATTTTAATTTTAAGTAAAAAATTTAAAGTATGCTAGTAGAGAAATCTACGTACAAGATGGCGTTCTATGTGTATCACAATAGTAAAGGAGTAACTACTCCAAGCGTCAGGTGAAACTTGACGTCATTACGAAATAATGGCGTTGCGCTTCTATTTAGTTTCTCTATCTATAATACTACAAATTTTATTTGTTTTAACTCTGGCTTTCTTTAGTAATCGTAAGCCATCGTTGTTTCTATATTCTGTTTCAAAATGCACTTCGGTTATGCCCGATTGTATTATTAGTTTTGCGCATTCAACGCATGGAGCATGGGTACAGAACATAGTACTACCCTCGCCTGACTCTACACTTCGTGCAAGTTTAGTAATGGCATTGCTTTCTGCATGCATCACCTCAGGCTTTGTAACGAGTTCACCATCTACGTAGTGTTCACACTCGTTGCTCCATCCACTTGGTGTGCCATTATATCCAATAGAAATAATTCTATTGTCTTTGACAATAATAGCACCTACTTTAAGTCTTTGTGCGGTGCTGCACTCTGCAAACGCATGTGCAGTCTTCATATAAGCATTGATTAACTTTTGCTTCATTTTTATTTAGCTATTTAAGGAAATACTAACGCATTTTTTCCGCATTTCTACTAATATATATCAGTAAATACACTAATGCTATAAAAAATAAACCTGATGTACGTGCTGGTGTGTTTTAATTTGATCTAATATCTGTTGATCTGACAAAGTTGTGTTTAGCTTTGCAACCGGTATAAATCCTGGACGCAATTGATCGTCGTTAATTGAAACACCATGGCTTTTAAAAAACTCTTGGTATTTTATAAAGTAATTTTTTATTCCGTGTTCCGTTCGATCAATTTCGTGTTGATCGTAATTGTCAAATCTAACTACAAAATCAGCACTAAAATAATTAAAAGGTTTAAATGCGTCATCACCAGCATGCGCATTGTGCCCTAACTCGTCGTCTCTCCAAAAATCTTCTAGTGTTTTGCCAATTTCAACGTAATTAATATAAACAGTTCCAAATTCATAACGATTAGTTAATAATTTAAAATCTTCTGCTTTAAATTTGTGTTTTTTTGGTAGTCCAAAATAAGTTACAACAAAACGAGGTTTGTTAAATCGAGATACGGTTTCGCAGCGATGCACGTGAATATTTAGATTAGCTAGTGCTTTCCTAACTCTGTCTGGTGCATTGTTCCAAAATTTGTGATCCTGCTGATCTAATAAGCCATGATAATCTTCAAATATTTTGTGAAGATAATTTAATGTATTTTGATCTAATATATCTTCTAAGTGTCTATTAATTATAGGTTTATATGAGTTAATAACGTCAATGTCTTGAATAATTAATTTTAGTGCTTTTTTTGTTTCGTCTTCAATATTATCAAAACCATAAAACCGTTCTTGGTCGTCTATTGTATAGCGTAACCTTTGTGCAGCCTTAACTTTTTTGACCCAGCGTTGAGTAATATTATTTTCTAATAATAAATCGAATGTTAATTTAAAGATATCTTTAGATCGATTATCGAGTAGCTCAATAACTAATTGTTTTGACTTTGTCATTAAAAATACTTAACGTCGAATTTTACTAACTTGTTCCATTTTAGCAAGAACTTGCTCAATGGTTGTAGGATATGCAATAGGTTTATTATTTTTATATACAGCAAAGGTGCCGTGTTTTTCGTTTTCGTAGAAATTGTATTTGTGAACTGAGCCCAAGAATTTAAGCACGATAACTCCTGATAAGAAAAGCAACGTGGTATTTACCGTATTGTGTAATAAAACGGTAATATTAGGCATCTTTTTGAACACCACGCACCACATAACGACCGTACTGATATAGTGCTTCCATGTCTGCACCAAAATCACTACCAGACGGTAATTTTTCAAACTTTTTCTTTCCAGGATATTTAACCATCCAGGTGCCGTTCTCTTCTTTAACTTCAATTCCTAAGAAATCCACAGCAGCGCGAGCAGCATCAACCATCGTTTCTGTGTTGATAGGCAGTCCTTTGTGTTCCGCACTATCGTAATAACTATCTAATACATAACTTCTTTTAAATGTTCTGTTTACCATAATTCCTCTTAGGTTACTAGTAGATATCTTGATAGTGCAATACTATCAATAAAAGTAAGTAGCAAATAATTTGCCAGCATACCAAATGAACCGCGAGTCCATGCTGCCCACAAATACATTAAATGTCCTGTGATCCAAATAACATACATTGGTACCCATGGACTATTGGGCAAAGTGAGTGCCATAAGAATGGCCATGCCAATACTAATAGCCCAAGCCACGACTTCAATTACAAAACGCACAGGATCGCTCTGCCAGTCGTTTTGAATCCAGCGCCATGCTTCTGCTAGTACTGTGTCAACGCGAAGCGGTTGTCTAACAGTGTTCATCTTGCTAATCCTGCAATAACTTGATAACGATCCCAGGCTTCTTGTACTGCCGGGTGCTGTTTTAATTCGTCTTCGGGTACAACTGTGTCTAACCAATAATAGGGCATACGACGAGGGGTAGCACCAAACTTTCGCGGTTGATGTATTTTACCTGCATCATAAAGTTGAACAGCAACATTTCGATATACGGCATTTACCTCATCGTCGTCTGTGCCCGGTTCGGCATCCGCCCATTCGGGTTTGCTCCAACCGCCGCGATAACGATATCCACTCCAGATTTCCTCCCACTGCATGTCGTCGTGCGGATCAAAATCTGTGCGAGCAATAATTACAAGCACATCTTCAAACTGAACACGTGCTTCGACGATGTCTCGCAAGCAACGACTAAACGATAATCCTATTTTCATTGATCTACAAATTTGTCGGGCATGGCAGCACGAAAATCGTTTGCTGCTTCCATGCATTTAAAATGAAATGTATGCTCGTATGCATCAGTGTATTCAGTCATACTCCAATTTTGCCGCTCTAGCCATTTGCGACACCAGTTTTTGCCTTGTATGTGTAAGTCTGAGTGTAGTCTTACAGTATATCCAGGCTTCCACTGTTGTTTGTATTCGACAATTTCCTGCGGCGTCATATTAATCATCAAAACCAAACTGCGTGTACAGTTCTAGTCGTTGCACATAACTATCTAATCCTAGTATTGTAGCACATTCATCTACAACTAGTCTAGCAAAATGTTCTTCATTTAGAACTTTTACGCCAAGAATATCTTCGGTAGCAAGTGCTTTTAGTTCAGCGAGTCGTTGGTTCATATAATTCTCAGTTCTTCAATGTTAATAGGGGTATAGTTAATATGTTCTACACAAACATTACGGTGTTGTTTAGTAGGGCTTGGGTTTTGATGTAAGTGCCCATGTATGTTTAGTAGCGGCACCTTTTCCATATCTGGGTTATCCTTGCTAGGATAACGCCACAGCGAATCGTTGTGCATGGGTACGTGAGATAGTACAAGTCCAAATTCTGGAAACATACGCCACATTAAAATTTTACTTACAAGTTCGTGTTTGGCAAATAATTTGGCATCGTCATGATTGCCTAAAATCAAACGCTTCTTTCCGTTCAAGCGTCGCCAGAACTTAATAAAATGCTGTTGCTCTCCCATCATTACATCACCTAAATGATAAACAATGTCGCCGGGCTTTACAACACTATTCCAATTCTCAAGAATAGTTTCATCCATTTCTTCTACTGTAGAGAAACGATTACCACGAACTAACTCTCCGTCTTTGTCTACGAAGCGGAGAATGTTAGCGTGGTGGAAGTGTGTATCAGAAATTACCCAAATGTTGCTCATTTAGTCCCACAAATGCTGATAGTACTTGCCAAATAACGCAAACCCAGTTTGGATACGTTCTTCAACTTTCTTACGTCCGTCCCAATCTACTTCTGCTGTGTGATTAGGGCCTTCTACCATTTGACTACACCCGTCTTCGAGTTTCTTCCACTGCCAGTCATACTCGCCTTTGAAGAATTCATCTTCCCAGTTTTCGTTAGCACCACCAGGCAGCGTATTAAAAGCAAAAATGATTTCGTCAAGCACCCAATCCCAACGCTCAAAATGTGTGCTGTCAGTGGTACCCGCATCTTTTTCTTTCTTGGTCAGCTTGGCAGGCTGTAGTTCTGGTGGGCAATCCTTTGGATCAATATACGGAGCACCGTGCTGTTCTGCTTTGAGTTTTACAAGCATAGGACGAATGATGTAACCCAGTGTGTCCTGCATATTCCAGGTATCCCACGGATCAATCTGTACCTTGACCTTACGACGCTGCTTGCTGTGAATCCAAGAAAGGAAACGATACAGCCAAGTATAGTGACGTTCGTTGTGTAACATATCATACACTTCGCCTACTTTGGGTTCAGGTTCGATACTACCATGAGCGAGCCATTCGCCAAACCGATATACACGATCCGCAGTGTGCGCAAAACCGTGTTCGTCCTTTTTCTTGGGCACCCAAAACATCAGCTTTTCAGCTAATTGATAAGGCCCAAACCAGTTTTCATAAGGTCCAATTTTTACTTTCATGTCTGTATTTACAGCGCAGTATCATGATCCATTAAATTACGTACCTGAGTGTTATCCAACTTGGCACGCAAGCGATCAATCTTAAAATCAATTTCGTAACGATCCAGCGGGCTCAATTCATGATTAGCCAGCGTGTCTAGATAGTTGAGATATTCCATTACATCGTCAAACGGGTCTTTGTAGTTCATATTATGCTCCTTTAGCGAATTTTTTCAAAGCATTCCATTTGAATGCTGTTAGTACTACCACCTGACGCAATAAACACACAGGTGTGGTTAGGTTGGGTAACTGGAGTAAACTCATATACACGCAGGTCAAAACCATACACTTCAACTTTGTAGCGAGCATCTGGGTTACGAACTTCAAAATCCGAAGTCATCATATCGCTAATAAGTCCAGCGTTTGCCGCTGTGGATACACCTAGTGCAAATGCTGCTACCGAAATTTTCTTAAACATGATAGTCTCCAAGTTGTTTGCCGCTAACACGTTCTGCGGCTTGATAAGTTAAAAGAATAACAAATAATACAATAAACAAAGTAGCCATGTTATACTCCAAGTTTCTTGCTCATTAAACTAATTTGTGCGCTATTAAGCATCATCCAAACTGCTACAAAATAAATCATAGCCATAAGATCATCCTTGCGGCGCCATGCGTTAAGCATCTGCCACGCAAACAGCATAGACAACACACCGCTGAGAATTAATCCAGCATTACCTAACAGTTCACGAATAGTATCTAATTCCATAATATTTCCTATTGATTTTGTTTTCCTTTATGCGTAGTCACATGACTCTGCACGATCCACAACCACGTTGCAACTTGTACACGCCTTGCGACCAATCACAGTACCCCATTCGTCGTTGGTATATAAACCTTCTTTAAACAACAAACAGTAGTTGTGCCAAGTGTCCAAGAAAGGGCAGTTTGCCCCACAGTCGCCGTCGTTGTTGACGACAGTTAAAGTAATCATTGTGCTGCCTCCATTTCCCATTCTTCTAAATCTTGTTCAGCAACAAAACACGGAACCAACTTGTATCCACGAGTGTTCCAGTATGCTCCTTGAGCAATGTCAGCTATCCACTGACGACCAATTTTGTATTCACCAAACTTGCCGTCCCAGCCAACAACCCAGTATCCTGTCTGTGTCATGCCGCTTCCTTGTGCATCTCTGCCAAAATGTTCACAAATTCGTGTTCCATGGAGTAGGGCAAGCCCAATTTGTAGCACACAAAGCCTGCATCATCGTAGGGCGACAGTTCCATTGAATCGAGGATCCAACGAACAGCATCTTTACGAGTGCCTGCTCCTATATCCAAATTGCGAGCAATCTGCATCTCGTATTCAGCAACTGCTTCCTCTTCATGCCGGCGTTGAAATTCTTGTTCGGCCTGCATCGTTGCAATCATTAAGTCCCACTCTACTTGTTTCTCAATCGCAGAAAGCGTTTGCCACCACTCTCGATAGCTAACGCCCGGACGACAACCATATGCGTCTTTATGCAAATCGGAAAGCAGTTCGTCTGAGTAAGTGTATTCCATGTCTTGCTCCTGTGTGTTAACCATGTGCATATTGTACTGGTTACAGAGCAAAAGTAAAATTAAAATTTTTTATAGGCGTATAAGTTGTTGTTTTTAATAGCTGTATCCTGCACTATTCTTGTGCAGATCTAGACTTACTCGAAGTGTGTGATTTTCGGATTTTAGATCCAAGATGTCTTCAACCAAACGGCCAAATTCTGGATCAGATTCGTCGATTTCCATGCCGTGGATAATGCTGGCAATGCTCAGTAGAGTTTGCTTGTAATCTTCGCATTCCATGTTATTCTCCTTGTATAAAACAAAGCGGGCACATAACCCGCTTTATTTAGCAAGCGTAATATTACCAAAATATTACGCTTTATTTTTGCAGCGTGGGCTGTTTGGCTTGCGCTTACAGCGGTAAGTGCCGTGAGATACAATTTTTGCACCCAAACGGGTGCCATTTGCGTGCTTCTTGGTGCTGCGCCCTGGAATATGTTGCTTGCTCATTGTGTATCCTTATTTTATTGTTGATTGAAGTGTTATTATAATATGAATTTATAAAAATGTCAACGTTTTATTGTTTGTGTGTTAGTGATGGTACTGGTTCAACGCTATCATCTTCGGGCCAAGAATATATGTAATCGCCGAATTGATCTCTGACTAACAGCCAACGAATTCCAGCAGCAGAATATTGACGAATGTCTGCGGTATATCCTGGAATTGATCCTTCAAAATCAATATCACCGTCAGTAACTTCGTGTCCATTTTTTACGATCCATCCAGCTACAGCATTTACTTCTTTGGTGGTATTAGGTCCTTGGCCGTTTACATTTCCAATCATCCAGATATCGCTAGTTGGTGTTCTTGTAAACGCTCTAAATAGCATTTTCCCCAATGTGCGAATTGCTCTGCTCATGTTTCCGGGCAAATTGGCTACCTGATGAAACTCTGGGTATTGCACACCAGCCGCACGCAATGCAGTTTGTGCAACTGCGGGTAAAGTATCTACATCAACTCGAACATCCGGTAAAATTTCTGGCTCGTCTTGGTCAAGTCCTTCGATATCTTGCATGCGATTTAATAAATCTCGCATTTGGTCGGTTGGTGTGATATTTTGAGTTGCCCTTGCAGTTCTAGCTGCGCTGGCTCTTGTGCGAGGATCAACGGTAGATGACTTTTCTTTGCTAGATGGTTCATCTACCGTTGCCGGCGCATTAACTGGTTTTGATTTAAGAAGATCGTCCAACCCAGATAAGTTATCTGTCTTGACATCTGTTTTTGTTTTAACAGGTGCTTCAGTTAAATAATCTTCTAGCTTTTTAAACATACGTTTGTTTATTTATTTGTTTTGTTTTGCAACTTCTTTGTCGTATTTTGCACGATCAACAACACCCTCGTTTAGAAGTTTTTGTCTGTTAATCTCGTGCTGTGCTTGTACATCTTCTTTACTACCACCAAAGTAAGGAACACAATGTCCTTCAGCAATCATAACTTCGGTAACCAAACGCCCATCCGGAAGTTTAAAGTCACCTAGGATACGACCAAATTTGCCACGAGCATCCTCGCCATTTTTTTCTTCGGTTGTAACTAATACAGCACCATCGTGCAGTAATTCTTTTAGTCTGTTCTTTGCAGCCTTGCCAAATAGTTTTTCTACTTCGTTTGATGTGCGGCTTTCTGGAGTGTCGATGCCCATAATACGGACACGCTCATTACGCAACCAAACCCCAAACCCTAAATCGATGTCTACGTCAACAGTGTCACCGTCAACTGATTGTAAGAGTATAACGTCGTACTCGTTTACTTTTAATTCGCTCATA
>Ga0208019_1000712_pt1 | contig 18020 bp, 14 predicted proteins | sample CB_VirMetaG_5_FD_184540 | JGI IMG/M metagenome (GOLD analysis project Ga0208019, IMG submission 184540) | Freshwater to marine saline gradient viral communities from Chesapeake Bay - CB_1508_1D Viral MetaG (SPAdes) (version 4) | ecosystem: Environmental > Aquatic > Marine > Coastal | place: USA...
ACTCATTTTCTTGTTTTAAATTATCGTTAATTGTTTTATTACCTAAATATTCTAAATATTTTATATCTTCTTTTGTTAAATTTACTCCATTATCTCTTATTCTAACAAATAATGTATTTAATTCTTCTTCAAAATATGTATTCTGAAGTATTCTTTCCTCTCGATAAGGACCTTGATTAATACCTAATTTAGTCATTTTTATATTTTTTTTCACAATAATAATAAAGGTCTTCTAATGTACCATCAAACTCATCCATTAATCTTTCATATGTCTTAATGCTAATTCTAAATAACTTACAAAACTCTTTACGTATTTCAATTAATAATTTCGCTTCATCTTTTTCAAAGTCTTCCCATAACCTTTTACATCTTGCAGCCATTATGCTGAGTTTATCATCTCCTTGACCGCTACCAATATTAGCTTGATATCTTTCATTGAAATTTAGCTGAGCTAATTGAGCTTGCCAGAAGTAAATACTATGATCGAAATCACCATTCTTAATTCTTTGAATAAGAGGTGCATAATTACTTAGAAGTTTATTCTTTCTAGCATGAGTACGCCACCACATAAATCTATTATAATTTAATGGTTGCAATCTTTTTAGATTTTCTTCAATAACTTCTCTATCGTAAATATGTCTCATAACTATTTTAACTAAATATACGAAAAATAATTAATAAGTTATACTATTATCGTCATTATTTAGCTTTTTTTTCAAATTTTCTAAACGAGTATTTAATTCTTCACCAGCAGCTGCTCTAGCTCTTCCAGATATATTACTCTGACTTAATCTAATTTGTTCGGCTTGTATTTCTTTAATTTGTTTTTCTATTCTTTCTTTTTCTGGATTTGGCTTAGTTTCCTCTATAACAGGAAGATCATCGGGATCTGCTTCTAGTTCTACAATAGGTGTTTGAGTTATAACTACTTTTTCACCATAAATATTTTCTCGTCTTTTTGGAAATGCTTTTCCAAATGCAAAATTAGCAGCTAGTACTAAACATATAGCTAAAGGATCAAATACAAATACAATAATTAAGATAAGAATATTAACTGTCTTATCCATATCCCATCCTGAAATTTTACTAATGTATTTCAAAGGTCCTAATTCAGCTGCTACATCAGAGCTAATTTCGGTTTCAAATCTTTCATTCTCTAATGATAGGATAGTAGAATCTAATTTTGAGATATCATTACTAACTCTTAGATATTCTTCATTAGCTAATTCTAACTGAGTAGATAGTAATTCTCTTTGTTGAGCAGCACCATCTCTATCTACCCAACTATATTCAATATTGTTAATACCTTCATTTAATTGAGTGATTCTTTCTTGTACAGAACTTGCTGTTTCTTCTCTTGAAGATTTTTGGGTTTTATAATTTTCAATTCGGGAATCAAATATAGCTAACTCTTTTTGAGTAATACCTTCTTTATTAGCTGTTTCTTGATATGCAGCTGATAAATAACCATAAATACCCATTGAAGTAATCATTATTAAAACTACAACTGCTAAAGTTAAATAGGTTTTAAGTAATCTATTTAAGTCAGACCAATATTGATGTAGTAATGATGCTACTACTAATTTAGATGCTTCTAAAGTTCCTGTCATTATAATAACAGCTGTAGCTGCACCAGCAAATAATTTTGATAATCCAATTACTGAAAAAGTAGCTGCCGAACCCGAAATAGCTAAGGCGGTTACTGCGATCAGAGTAGGAAAGATAGCTTTTCCTAAAAAGTTAAATAATTTTCTCATACTATTGTTTATGCTTGACAGCTAGCACAATCCATAATATTACGTGAAGTTTCTTGTGCTAGATTAGAAGATCTTTGATAATATAGAGTTTTTAAGCCTAATTTCCAAGCTTCAATATATAATGCATTTACATCTTTTAAACTAGCATCTGGATGGATAACTAAGTTTAAAGATTGTGATTGATCAATATATTTTTGTCTTCCTGCTGCCTGTTGAATAATCTCTAATGGAGTAATTTCTCCAAAAGTTTTAAATACAAATTTTTCTCTTTCAGTTAAGAAATCCAAGTGTTGTACCGAACCTCCTTTTGACATAATTGATCTCCAAACCTCACTTGAATCCTTTCCTTTATCCTTTAATAGCTTTTGTAGATAAGGGTTTTTATAAGTAAATTTACCTTTAGCTAGATCCTTAACAAAGTAGTTAGAGAACAAAGGCTCTATAGATGGAGATACTTGACCTAAAATAAATGAAGAAGAAGTTGTAGGTGCAGGAGCTACTCTTGTAGTAAATCTTTCTCCGTATCCTTCTAGCATTTTTGGTTCTCCATACAGTTTAGCTAACTCTTTTGATGCTTTTAAAGTTCTTTCATCGATTAATTTAAAGATCTGAGTATTAGCTAGTTTAGCTTCCATACTTTCAAATGGTATCATATTTGATTGTAGATATGAATGCCATCCTAATACTCCAACTCCAATACTTCTATGCTCGATTGCAAACTTTCGAGCTTTTTCCATAAATGGTAAGCCTTCTGTCTTATCAATAAATTCAGTATAAACTGCATCTAAGAAATAAGTTAGCATTTCTACAGCATCTGTATCTTTCCATTCTTCGTAATGAAGTACATTTAAAGAGGACAAACAACAAACAAAAGATTTTTCTTCATCAGTATATTCAATAATTTCTGAACACATCTGAGAATGATTAATTTTTAATCCTTTATCTTTATAAGTTTGTGGTAAATTATTATTTACATTATCGTCAAAGAAAATATATGGGTATCCTTTTTCAGCTCTTCTTTGCAAAACTTTAGCCCATAATTTTCTTTTCTTTTTATCTCCATCGATCATAGATTGCATCCATCCTTCCGGAATAGTTACTGCAAAAGCTAAATCTTGGATGGGATGACCTTCTGTATGGCAGTTTAAGAATTCTTCTATATCTCCATGATCCATTGGCATGTATGCGGCAAAGAATCCTCTTCTCATTCTACCTTGTGATACAACTTGAGTAATAGTTTGGAATAGCTCCATAAAATGAACTGCTCCTGAAGTCTTTCCATTATTTCTAATCTCTGAGCCTCTTGGTCTTATCTTACCAAAAAAGCCTGCAGTTCCTCCTCCATATCTTGTCATTGCACCTATCTCTGATGATGCTCGTAAGATATCCATAATATCATCTTGAATATCAATCCCAAAGCATGATATAGGTAATCCTCTATCTAATCCAAAGTTAGACCAAACAGGTGATGAAAAACTATACCATCCTTTCTCAACATAAGAATAAAACTTATCTGAGAATCCATCAATACCTAAAATTTCTTCTGCTCTATCACAGATTTGTTTAATTCTTTGCTCTGCTGTTACACCTGGAAGGAGGTAGTCTCTTTCCAAGAAAGTCCTAGACTGTTCGTTTAACCAATACATTCCTTAAATTTTACTAATTAAAATAATTCACCTGCGTCAAAGCTTTTCATTGCTTTTTGATAATCAATAGGTTTCTTATGAAAGAAATCTGTTAAGGCAGGAACATATATTTCCTCTTCCATCCATAACGTTTTTTCTGCTAGATTCTCATCTACATCAAACAATTTTTCAAATCCTATCTTTTCCAATGAGTCGTTCATTCTTATTCCTAAATATGTTTTTAATATATCATAAGATAAGAAATCATTTTCATACCCATCTAATATCCATTCAATAAGTCTTAATTCAGCATCATATGCTTCTTTAGCTTCTTCATATATTTTAAGCTCCATAGTATAATCAACTACTTCTGGATATTCTTCTCTGATTTTATTAAGTATAGCAATACCACCAGCAGCATGTAAATTCTCTTCTTTTGAAGTATACTGTACTACATTAGCAGTATCTTTTAATACATTATAATATCTGTTAAATCCTAAAATAGTATAAAACTGAGAAAATAAAGATACGTTTTCAGTAAATAAAGAAAATAATGCTAACGAATAGTAGATATTTTTTCTATCATCTACATAATTTTTTTCATTATATTTTGTTAAATACTTAACTCTATTCTTTACAATTTCAGTATCCAGCAAAGTACTAAACTCATCATTTAATCCTAGCTTAGTTAAAATTTCAGAATAAGCTCTTGAGTGTATAACTTCTACTCCACCAAATACTGATCCCATTTCTGAGATTTCTGGTTTAGGTATAAGTTTTCCGACATTAGACCAATAACTTTTTACTGATACTTCTACTTGAGAGATCATTAGTAATGCACGCTTTACTACCTGTCTTTCTTTTTCAGTTAAATTAGTATTAAAGTCTTGTATATCTTTAGTAAAATTAAATTCATTAACTGTCCAATGTGATGCCCACATTGCATCAATTAAAGGGTTTGTTATGTCTCCGTATTCAAATGGTTTATAAAATGGTCTAGGCTGGAATATTCCCATTGTTGTTTAGTTTAAAAAATTCGTTAGCTAATATCTTTCTATCAAAACTGTTCATGTCTCCATTACTTGACGGTTGGGTTTGTGGTGTTAGATATTGATCTTCATCATAATCAAATACCTCAAATCTACCCACATTGGTGTCCGCTTTCACCCCATAGGTCATTCCATCCATTCCATATCGATTTTTAATCAAATGAAATCGACCCGTTCCATTTACTTTGTCTTCTCTTTTGCGTGACAGAGAAAGAGCAAAATCCGTGATCATGATTTTATCATATGAACCCGCGGCCTTGTCTCCTTCAATTATGTCATCCTTCGCACCAGCTCGGTTAACTTGTGAAACAGACCATATTGGTAAATTTAATTCCCTTGCAAGTCCCTTGGTGTTAAGATAAATATCATCAATACTATCTTTTCGTTCTTTGCTTTTTTTTCTGCTCCCCATTAAGTCGGCGTAGTCGATAATTATTAAGTCAGGGTCGGTGCCTAGATTCTTAACTTTCTCAATATGAGCTCTAATAGTATCTATAGTTGCAATACCTGGAGAGTATTCTTTTATGATTAATTTTCCTGGTAATTGGTTTACTTCTTCGGTTACTCTAGCTACATTTTCTTTAGAGCTAATTTCAGATACATTTATACCAGTTAGAGTAGCATCATATCTTTTTCCTACATATCCTTCTCCTAATTCTAAAGTATAATGTAAAACATTATATCCTGCTTTTACAGCATAAGCTCCTAAAGCTACTAATAGCCAAGATTTACCTCCTCCAGGATTACCAAAGATTAATCCAAAGTCTCCATTACCTAATCCACCCTGTAGTAAATCATTAAATACAGGCCATGGAGTTGGTACTACTGTTCTGTTATCTTCTCTATACCGAGATTCTACATCAATATTATATTCGTGACCAACGTTCTTATCACCACCTGCTTCCATTGCTTTCTTAATCCGGAATTGAATAGATTCATAATCTCCTGTTTTAAGTAAGTCAACTGATTCTAACAGAGCAGCTTTAAGTTGTTGATTCTGACAGAACTTAGAAAACTCTTCTTGAACGAATTCTAAGTCTTCATCTGATGCTTTGTATGCTTCTCTTAGTAATTCTTTTACTGCTAATTTTAATACATCATTTTCTAGCTTATTTAGTTCTACCTTTAGTACATCCATAGTTGGTGTAGTATGGTATTTTTCATAGTAAGAGACAATTTGTTTAATTACCCACTTACTAGCATCGCTATCAAAATAATCTTCGATTAGAACGTCAAAGATATTTACTAAAAATTTTTTATGTGTTAATAATGATGAAATTACTTTTATCTGAAAAGCCTTTCCGTACGCGTTTAAGCTTGATAGGGTCATTGTTTACTAATTTTATAAATTTGATTAAAATACTGATTAAACCAATGTTGTGGATTCCTAATCAGATTACCTAATTTATCAACATTATGCAAACTTTCAAACTCATCAGGGTAATAATTTAATTCTTTATGTGCAATTATTTCTTTTACTCCTTGAATCTGTTGTTCGGTGACCATAGGATCTTTAAGATTCATTATCTTATAATTCTTTTCTATAGTATTAAAATCATCTAAGATTCTAGCATATGAGATATTTGTAGTTAATTTCTCTTCACATATACTATGAAGCTTACCTAAATGTATTTCCTCATTGGCTAATTCAGGTAATCTCTTTGCTAGCGTCTTTTTACCAAGACCTTTTATACCTTTTACGTTATCGGAATTATCTCCGAGTAAGCATTTGTATAATAAAAAGTTTTCCGGCTTAATATTAAATGAACTTTCTACATCATCGTAAGTATAAAACTTCTTCTCTGTAGGTCGATATACTACAATATGATCATCTACTAATTGCAAGAAATCTTTATCTGAAGATACTATAAATAATTTATTCTTATCATATGATAGTTGCTTACAAAGTACTGATATAATATCATCAGCTTCTGCTTTATCAAAAGATAATATTTTTACTGGTAGTAATTTAAGATATTGAACTAATCTTAATAGTTGATCTAATTTAGACTCATGTTCATCTTCTATAGAATTAAATGAATCCCAATTAGTAATCCTATTGATGTTCCTGTTTGCTTTATAATCAGGATTTATATTCTTTCTATTTACAGTAGAACCTTTACCATCAAAAATAACATATATTGAAGTTGGTTGTACTTTATTAATTAAAGTTCCCATTGATCTAAGAAAGCCACCTAGACCACCAATATGTGCTCCATTATTATTAGTTAAGTTAATAGTTGCAAAGTTACGAAAGAATAAGTTCAAGCCATCAATAATTAAAACTCTATCATGAGGTTTTAATTTAATCTCTTGATCCTTTTCGTTAATGTTATTTAAGATATCCAAGTATTCCATGTGATTCAGGGTTCTTGAGTGTAAGTTGAGATATCAGTTAAATCATGCTCTTCTTCTACAATATTAAAAGTAGAACCTCCCATGATATCAGACCATTCTTGGGCTCTATCTTTTTTATAGTTATTTAGAGCTGTAGGAGTATCTTTGATAAATCCATGAGGGGTCATAATAATTCTTCCTCTTGTAGTTACTCCATTAATATGATTCTTCTCTACCTGAACGTTTACTCGCTTAGCAAATTCTACCTGCTTACCATCCTTAATTGCTTTAATCTTAGAGGTACCAGCAGACATAATATTGCCGAAAGTAACTACGAATGTAGCATCATACCACATTGAGTAACCTCCTTTATTCATTAACTTAGGTTGACCCATAGGAGATTCCGGCTTCATAGCCCATACCTTATTAATACAAACTAAAGTATTAGTAAACTTAGATGACTCTTTACGAGATAGAACAATCTTCTGATTTACATTATTTGCAAATTGAGTAGACATTGCTCCTGCGTTCCATTCGTTATTATTCTTATTAGAACGTACTGAAAGGTCGCAAGGAATACTTCCGATAGAATCCCATAAGAAAAGAAGATCATATGGTAAGTTACCATTAGACTGCTCATCAATAATATCCATAATGAATGCAGCAACATCTTCAATAGTATTTAGAGTTTCTCTATCAACATAGATAAAGTTTCCAGAGTAACCAACTACTTCACCAGTTTCTTCATCTACTTCAGTATCTACTTCTAACCCCATTTGCATTGCATGCTCCCAGTTCCATTTCATTTCCGTTACGATAATAACTGGAAGGATGCCTCGCTTTTGAGCTGATACAGCTGCTTCTAGTAGCGCTGTTGTTTTACCAGTATCAGAATGACCTCTTAGTAGAACGATATGTCCCATTGGAATTCCTGGTACTGATAGTATATCTTGGTAAGCATCAGATAGAGGAATCCATTGTTGTTCTTTGAACTTTACATTTCCTGCTAATCCTTTCTTTTCTTTAAACTTACCTAAATCAAATTTCGACTTGATTTCCGAAGACACGGCCTCGGACAAAGACTTTTTACTTTTTGCCATAAAATACTATTATTAATTAAAACGGAGCTTCTTCTGAAGTCTCTTCTTCAAATAAATCATCAAACATATCTGCTTTACTTTTCTTTACAGCAGGTGGTTCTGAATGATTAGAAGATGGTGGTGGTGGAAAGGCTGATGGTTGAGCTGTTGTGGTTACATTGCTTGGTGTAGCTACAGTATCAGCTTCATTATCTCCTCCGTCCGGATTAATATAATTCTGAAGATTTAACTTCATAGTATCAAATGGAAGTGGTTTAAATACTTCTAATGGGTTAGGTTGAGTACGTAAAAACTCTTCTGCTAATTTAGCATCCTCATGAACAGGTGATTGATTCATAGATGGCTGTACAGTAGTTTTAGGATATCCTCCACTAGGATCACGTACTACATTAATTTTAATATCACGACCATTATATGCATCAGTATAATCACCTACTTCCTCATCTAAGATTAATTGTAGAAGAGATTCATATACCATCTTACCGAATCCCCATAGCTTAACTCCTTCATTTTCTTCTCCTCGAACGATTACTGGAGCATAGATACGTACTTTAGGATCTAAAGTTTTAGCTAATCTCCAATGTTCAGAGTTATTAGATTGACGAAGCTGCTTTACAAATTCAGCAATAGGATCTTTCTCTCCCCAGTTTAGTGGAGATACCATCATCTTAGATCCAATACCATAATACATTTTCATTTCTGAGAATGGTGATGCGGCATTAAATGCTGATGGAAGAATCCTAACTTTGGAATTACCTTCAGAAGGTTTCCAGAAATAATTTGGTCGATTATTATTATTGGCTTGACCATTACCTTGATTCTGCATAGACTGCAGTTTCTGACGAATTGCGTTTAAATCCATTTTTTAAAACTTTTTAAGATGAAACAATTTATTATAACTCGATTATTTGATATATTTTTGTCTTTAACATTTTTAAACCACCCTGTTGAGTTAGCATGATGGTATTTCTATAGTGGTTCCATTCAATAGGAAATTTAGTATCAACTACTCCACCATTTAATTTTTTAATCAATTCATTTAATGCATTGATCGTATACAAAGTATTTGTATGCTTTTTTCGATGCACTAAAATTGTATTATAAGGGATAGCGCTAACATTAGCGTTTTCTACATTGTAAGTAATAACATACTCTTCGCTATCTTCTACAGATAGTACAAATAACTTGTTGTACTTGATTTCGTACTCTGTGGTTATACTTTTTAACCTATCCTCTAACTCCTCCAGAGTAACGAATGTACAAAATAATTTATTATTCACGTCTATTTCGCTGTTGATTTTATCATAATCATATCGATTATAAATATCAACTTGCGGCTCCATAACTAAATTCTCCTCCATAACTTTAACATTTTACAAGATTACCATAATTTTTACCATTTTTACATTTTATTTTAAGATTAAATATACGAAAAACTTCTTTAATTTTCTCTACTATTTCTTCTTCTTTTTTATCTACATCTAATAATATACTATCGTAAGTATATAAAACAACCTTAGTTTGTTTACCTCGCAATAGTTTCAAGATATCATATAAGATAAGAACATTATTTGAAGTTTCCAAATTTTGCAATAGATAATTCATTAATTTTAATGAATTCATTTGCGGATGATCTTTCATTGAAAATCTATAATTAGATATAGGACATTCTATATAGCCTTTCGAATTAAATTCTGACCATAAATTATTAGAATAGTTTTTTACTTTCTGGAAGAATGGAATATGTTCGTATTCGGATTTTATTCCTCCATATATTTGTTGAAATGTTAATTGCTTTGCTTTATCATATGATGTTTGATATACAGATGCAAAATATTCATGTATATCTTCTACCTCAAACTCATAATTAAGTAACTGACAAAGTAAAAGTATATGATAAGAGGAAACATCTATTTCTACAAAATGATCATTTCTCGGTATAAAGCAATCCCTACTACCATTATCTTTATTTAAAGCAGCATAGTTTACTTTCTTAAATGTATTAGATGGTCTTGTAGTTAAAGTAGTATAGTTATACTGAGTAAAAACAAAATCTTCTTCATTTTCATAAAAATGTTTTTCAAATAATTGTTTATTTATTTTTATACCACTTGACTCAATAACTGAAAATACTAGTGGTACTTTATTATTATAAAATAAATTATAATCATTATCAATATGCTCACTAATCTCCTCATACTTAGCTTCATAGTACTCATATATCTTTACTATAGGGCAGTTTGAGTTAGATATTTTTCTTCTTTGAAAATCTTGTATAATTAATGGATAATCTGTTTGTATCTCTTTGTAATTTATTTGTATATCAAAGAGATTTCTATGTTTAAAGTTATGTAATAACTTCTTTTTATCATAACAGTAAAACTTAGATATTCCATTAAGAAAGTTTATAACATCACTTTCTTGTAAATTACTTGTTTCATAATGATTTACTGGTAGAATGTATCCTTTTTTATCTGTTATAGGTCTAACGTAATATCCTACAATAGATTGCTGACAGGGATGTTCATTATAGAAATCGGGAATAATTTCGATATAGAGATCATTTTTAACAACATTAACAAAAGTATCAAACTGTTTTTTATTCTCTACTAACCAGTACATACTTAAATATACGAAAAAAATCTCTAATAACCACCTCCTCCACCAGAAGATCCTCCATTTGTATATTGAGTATTATTAGTTAATGTTTGTGTTTTAAAATTATTAAATGCCATTCTTGATGCATTATTTAATACACTACTATTTATACTTTCATTTAAATAATAATTATTAATTAAGGATTGGACTGCGGCAAATCCTCCTAGTCTTTCAATTCCTTCATCTCCGATAGCTTCACTTAAAAATAACTCATTAGTAGTTGGATTAGTAGTTGAGTATTTCTGAAAGATTTTATTATCTTGATCAATATAATATATTCCTTTATAGTCTCCTCCTTCTCTTGTTATAAGTTCTCTACCTAATGTAAGTAAATTATCATACGGATCACTATAATATTCTGCATAATCAATAATAAATTTAGATAATCCTGACATTCCAGTATTATTTTCTAATTGCTGGGTGTTAAATCTATTTATACGAATTATATCTTCTATACTTTTTGCTCGTATATACCACTTCAATGGTTGGACGGTGTAAATAGTATTAACTTTTGGACTATAGTTTTTTATTCCTCTATATTTTAAATAGTTGTTACCACTAGTATAATAAAAAGAATTATTATTATAGTATTTAACTATATATTTAATATAATATCCAGTAACATAATTTATCCCTAATGGTTTATCGGTTATTGATACTGGTATATCGGTTTCTGATCCTAATAATAATACTCTACGGGTATGTGGATCTTCATTCATAGAATTAGCATATTCTAGATTATTTTTAATATTAAAATTATATTGTGTTCTATTAAAACTTGTTTTGTCTTCAATATTATTGTTAGATATATTATCATTATATAATTGAGCAGGGTTTATTTTAGTTCCATCGCTATCTTTGTAATATAATAGCATAGATCCTCTACCTGGTTGACTGCCTGTAAATATTGCTCCGGTTGATATTCTAAAGATAGGTCCGTTATATCTTATACTATCTTCTCCAAAATAGACTGGTCTATCTAGTTCTGATGTATGAGATTTTTCAATTAGTCCGTTTGGTATAATCATACTTTAAATTTATATCTTTCTACATATCTATTAAAACTAAGATCATATGGTTTTACATTATCATTATAATAATCAGTTTGTAAAACACTATCGTATGCTTTTATAATTATACTATTATTAAATAATGGTTGACCGATTAAATTATGATTAGCTGATTGGCCATCTAAGCCAGGCTGTTTAATTACTGATCCGTCAAAATTACCACGACTATTTTCTATTGTATATAATGTTTTTCTAGTTAATTTATTATTTCTAAAATTATCGCAGTTAGAATTAATAATAGTCATATTTCTTTGAGTATCCGACATATTATTATAATACTCTAAACTATTATTGTCTACAACAGGATCTAATAAGATAATAGGTAATTTATTTAATGTAAGATATTGCCATAGATGTTTTGCTCCTTCTCCCCATCCTATTAATAATAACGGAATACCTTGTGGATCATAAGTATTTAATTTTTCTATAAATTTACCTGATTGTGAGTATGTATGATTTATAACAAACCAATTTTGTATATTATTAAAATGATCTTTACTAAAATTTTGATCATCTGGTAAATTATTAAATGCTCTTATAAAATCATTATAATAATCTTCTGAGGTTATATTTTTATCAGGAAATGCTATACAATAATAGTTATTATCATTATTTTTTTTAAAAAAATAATCGTCTTTATTTTGAACACTTCCTCCAGTAAAAACATTATAATTTTTATTTCCTTTTTTTGACGTATTGATATTTTTAGTATCATCAACAGTAGCTAATACACTTCCTTTATAAAGTCTACGTACTTCTCTATTATTTCTTCTATTTTCAATTTTTCCTAATGATTGTAACATAATATTATATTTTATGTACGTATACCAATATTACATCGTGACTGTTGTCCTCTTCCGATTTTAGATGTAAATGATGAATTTAACCAACTTCCGTCATGATCTTTTGGTGTAACTTTATATGGTAATTGTAATGGATTAGCTGGACCGTATCCACCTCCAGTTATAGTTCTAGTATCATATTGCTTATCAGCAGGTTGATCTAAATCAACAGCATATGCTGTATCGTCTAACCATTTAGCTGCTAATCTAAATTGTCTAAAATGTAAACCTGGGTAGAATTTTTGAGTTCCTTTGGAGCGTACATAAGGTCCTCCAAGTGGAGATGTTCCTCCTGTGTTTCGTCCAGTAAATGGGGGTGTAGGAGCTGGAATATAAAATAAAAATAAAGGATTATTTGGTGTTATATCCCCTGCATCTCCTTTCACTGTAGCAGAGTATGGACCGCAAGCTATTGCTTTTGCTGCTTCTTCCATATCTTCTTTGAGTGGGGGATTATTACTATATGCTTTTATTAATAAACTTTTAGATCCATAATAATCTTGTTTTATACCTTCTGGATAGTTATACATCTTACAAACAACCACAGCTTTCTGATTATCTCCAAAATTATTCCATGTACTGCCATATTCAGTTTTACAATCATCTTCAAATCCACCAGGTTTTTTAATTACATAATATATAGCTGCTGCTGCTCTTTGTTTCATTAAATTAACATCAGGATAATCCTTCATTTTTTCACCGGGTGTAACTTCTTTGAAATTGCTTGAATTCATATGTATAGAAGGGTCAAATGGTAAAGGTCCAACATATTGCACACTAGTTCCATATCCAATAGAAATTTGCTCATTATCATCATAACCTGCAGCTTCGAATCCTTCTAATTGTGTTAATAATTCAACAGCTATAGAATACCAGTCTCCACCAGTTGTACCTCCTGTATATCCTGTTCCTCCTGTAGATCCTCCTGTAGTTCCTGTTCCTCCTCCTCCAGGTGGAGTTCCTGTTGGGGTATTAGTTGGTGGAATGACTACAGTTGCACCTCCACCTGTACCGCCATTAAATCCACTATAATGACTTCCTAGCCCAGCTATATATTGTTCTTGTGCAGTAACACCTCCTGGTATACTAAAGCTATTTAATTGTGTTTCCCATCCTTTAGCATCAATTTTATTAGTTATTTTTTTAACTATAAATCTCATCGCATTTGGGTAAGTAGCGGGTAGAAATTTTGTAGGAATTGTATATGATTGAAATAAATTAATATTAGAATTTCCTTCAAACTTTAATTGTAAATCTAAAGGTATAAAACCAGATATCGGAGTTGGGAAATTAGTTTCTTTATATACATTTTTAAACATTTCATATAATAATGTTTTTTGAATTGTTCCTAATGGACCAAAAGCAGTCGGGTCAACTCCTTGTATTTTAGTAGAATCCATATCCCAAATAAACTCTCTTTTATTAAGAGGACCTGTTGGACTCGTTACGGCACCTGTAGTAATAATACCTGTTAAAACTTCCCACCAAGCTTTTGGGACAATCTTAGTTGTCCTTGACATCTCATCATATATCTCTATTTTATATCCTCTTTTAGCATTATTTAAAAAATTTATTAATAAAGAATTTAATCTTTTTGAATTTAATATTGGTGAATCACCTGAGAATCCTGTTGTATATTTTTTTGGTAATAATCTATCTTCTAAACCTTTATTCCATGTAGAGAATGCTGTCATATCATAACCTCCTGATGCTCCAATTGCTTGAGAGCCGATGGTCATTTGAGCAGCTGTTTCAGGAGAGATTTGTGAGTTTAAATTATAATCTTGTATAATACTGCCATGGATATTTTTAACTCCATCTTCTTCTAATTGAATAAATCCATTTACATTAAATAAAAATGGTGTTTTTGGTTTACTTAATTTATCTAGCAATCCCTCAAGACCTATTAAACATGTTCTATCAAAAAAATAAGCTTGGTTTGTTTCATTATCAATAGCAAAATCTATTTGATTTATATTACCTAAACTATCGTTAATACCCTTACATAGATTAGATATATGTTTTATAAAATTAATATTACCATATTCATCTGCATCACCATCGGTAGCTAATTGTGCTAACCAATTCATATTAAGATATATATTCATTATATCTCCATATACAGTATCATTTTCTTTAAGATTATATTGGTAAAACCCAACGTCTTGTAAGATATCCAATTTTGTCCCAGAAGAGCCAGTTGCTATTAATAATACATCATTTACTGTATCAAAATAGGGAGCTATATTTATTGTTTTAGATATTACAATTTTTGTAGGATCTGATGATAATTGTAGAGGATGAGTATTGCAGCGATATTTTCCTCTTTCATTCATTAATCTTACTGCAGGATAGCCATCGATACCGTTTTTAGGAATTACTATTTCTTGTAAAATACTTAAATAATAGTGCATAGACATATAAAATGCATTACCAGCAGCTCCATTTCCTTTTGATTTTACTTTTAATACTTCAAATACATTATTTCGTGTATATTGAAAAAATCCATAATTACTATTAGAGTCAGGATTTACTCTACTTCCTGAAGGTCCTGGTTTTATATCTTGTAATCTATCAGCACCCATAATATCGGCGGTAACATCAATATTATTTAGGAATATTTTAGGATCATATGGAGCATCATTAAATGGAGCTCCTGTCTTGATAAATCCATTTGTATAACTAGCTTCTGGTGGGCTGTTTTCTGCAAGGGATAAATAGTATTCTGTAGCATTATCATCTGTTACATTTTCTGTTCTAGAGAGTTCCTCAAAACCAAAATATAAACCCTCCAAAGTACTATAAACTGCATTATTCTGAATTTCAAACCAAAATTTCTCTGCTTCAGATAGATCTACACTCGCTACTCCATATGTTTTAACTCGTTCTTCTAATGGGGTCCCTTCAGAGGCTTGAATTAACCATTCTTCCTCTGGTAATGTATAACCTCTTGTAAATGTGGCTATATTATTTAAAACTTTAGCTAAATCACCAGTAGATTTAGTTACTCCTAGAGGATTAGTTCCTTGAACTGTAATAGTTAATTCATTAGGTCCTACTATATTTTGATTTGAATTTACAGTTAATGATTGTAATAAATCACCACCAGAAAGAACTTCTATTTTTATTTTATATTCACCATTACTTCCTACTGTCCAATTAAAATTTGAAACTCTTCCAATCATACCATCATAATCACATCCTCTTTCTCTATACTGTTTAAAGTTATATGTAAACCATTCTAAATAGTTTTCCATTAGAGTTTCAATTTTATCTTCTACAGTATCTAATTGTGCATTAAATCTATCTTTTACAAGTTGATATATATCATATTGTCGTGCAGCTTCTCGCGCTTCTGAACCTGCCAAGACTCTATCTGTAAAAGACCCTTCTAAAGCTCGTCCTGCTTCTTCAGCCGCTACTTCCATATAGGATTCAACTACTGCTATTTTTTCTAAAATATTTATTTGACTATTAAGTAAGTCAACATGTAATCCATCATCTGATACATCTGGAAAGTTTTGGTCATCAAACCAATATTGTTCTAGAGCTGTTTTATACATTGGAACTACTTCACAATCTTTAGTAAGATGCTTTGATTTACCCCATTCTATTAATACATGATAACCCAATCTCATGTATAATAGTTCTAAGATATTAAACTGTACTTTATTATACGCTGTTATATTAATGGTTGCTTTTTTAATACTACCATTATCTCCCAATGTTTCAACAGTCATATCAGTAATACCGGCGGTTGGTACTAAACCAAAATCTAATTCTCCGAATCCGTATACACTAGTAAAAAGACCTTTTCCTCCAAACCCTGCTATACCTGCTTTTTTAAAAGCATTCCCAAGATCAGGTGTTAAAGTGTATGTATCATAAGTTGCTCCTAATTCAGAAAATAAAACAAAATTTTGAGCTAGGTTTTTATCCATTAAAGTTGCCGTTCCAACTCCTGCTGTTTGTAATTTTCTTCGTCCAGAATTGCCTACTACTCTTACACTAGATGCAACTTTTATCCAAGGTGGATTATTATTAAAATATGATATAGTATCATGGTTGTTTTTAGCTATGAGCTTTTGCTTGCATCTTATACATCGTTGAGTAACTTCTGAAAAACCTTCTCCTACAATAGGGTTAAATCCACTATCGCTCTGTATTGGAATATTAGTAGCCATAGTTTAGTATAATTTTATTTGTGTAAAACCGGTTATAATTTCTGTGTAATCATTTGTTATTTCTACAAAAATTCTTCTTGCGCTTTCAATTTCATTATCTACTAGAAAAGTTTGCCAATCAGCAGGGATTCTAATTCGAGCACCTAATGGTGGAAATAATGATGCTGGATTAGATGTAATATCAATATTTGCTAATGCAATGATATACCACAATTTTTGATCTTTATAGTATTTATTGGCTAATGTATCATAACGATCTCCAGCACTTGCATAAATATACAAATCTCCATCAATTTTATTAACTTCCGGGTATTGATAGTTTGCTTGAATATTTTTTTTATTCTCTCTATCTTTTATTATATTTACAGTACCATATCTCATATCTCATATATAATTATATCAAATTATATCTTAGTTTCAAAATCTTGATAAGTGAAAGCTTCAACTTGCTCCTGTATTTCAGGTGGTAGTTCTGTGAAATAATCAGTTAGTAGTACTTCATATGCTCCTGTAGCATCTTCAGTAATACCATATGCTCTACCATTTTTATATACAATTTCATATGTTTTTTGACCCATTCCATTTATATCTAATTTAACAGTGCCATTATATAAAGCTTTATCTGTTTTTTGATTACTAACTGGATTACTTGTATCTCCAGTTCTTAAATTTTGATCTATATCATCTGTTCCTCCTACAGCAAATTCACTATCCAGTGCTACAACTTCTAATGATCCGTTATCTATATCTAATCCTTCTATTATACCTGTTGCCTCTCCAGTATAACTCCAATTTGTACCTGTAGCATTTCTTAATGATATAAATCTTCTTCCAGTATTCATTGGCCTATCGTTTGCAACTCTTGGTAGGAAGTTATGTATTACTGTAAAGTCAAATCCTGTTACTTCTATGTAATGACAAAGTTCTTTAACACTATCATCTACTATGGTTTTTCCTTCTGCATCGTAAAATCCTGATACGGCTATTTCCCATGGATATCCTTGCTTCATAGTATATGTTATACCTTGTAAGAAGCCAGGAACCATATGTACGTAGCTACCTATTGATAGTTTCATTAGGTTACCAGTCATATAACCATATCTAGTGTAGTCTCCAGCTATAGATGATGCTAAATAGTTTAATTTTTTATATATTGGTATTAATTCAGCTTTTGATTCAGCTGCTACAATGAAGGAGGTACTTATTTTTCTTTCAAATCCTCCACCATATTTATAAAACTTTTCTGTCCTTCCAACATATTGTGTGCTACTCCAATCAGATGAATAAGTATCAGATATGTCGTTTAAATGTGCAGGAAAATGTATCCAATTAAATAGTGTATTAGAAGGACTATCATTTATATTAACTCCAATTGCAAAGTTTACTAAATCATTTTTT
>Ga0208019_1000714_pt1 | contig 17960 bp, 20 predicted proteins | sample CB_VirMetaG_5_FD_184540 | JGI IMG/M metagenome (GOLD analysis project Ga0208019, IMG submission 184540) | Freshwater to marine saline gradient viral communities from Chesapeake Bay - CB_1508_1D Viral MetaG (SPAdes) (version 4) | ecosystem: Environmental > Aquatic > Marine > Coastal | place: USA...
AGCTCGAACAGTTTCTGTATAGCCGCTATCTCAGTTTTGATTTCCATTACTCACGCTCCTGCAAAGTCTCAGCATCCACGTACACGTAGTCCTCGTGTTCCGTCTTCGGGTCTTCAAACTCCAACTCTCATAGTGTTATTTCGTAGAATGTTATTCTGTATAGAATATACGCATACGGGACTCTTCCATACTTTTTAGTATAGTCTGGTGGTCCTGTTCTGTATATGCTTTATATCCTTTTACGGTAGTTTCAACGCCCATCTTTATATGCTCGAATACGGTCTTTTTATCTTTGTTCCAACCTTTAAGCCACGTTTCCGATTCATGGTTCACTGGAATAATTACTTTATCTCCAGTTATGTGAAAATCCATATTTTTACCCCCATACCTATTTAAATTTTTAGAAAAATTTTTTTGAAAACTTAGAGACCTAACCAGTTGTTGTGTTCTTCTGTTATGGATGTATGTACTATTATGGGGGTGTTGTGACCTAACCACGCCCCGCTGACATTATAATCGAAGTATTCTACGGCTTCTTCTATAGTCATGCCTTCTTGTACTAATGCTTGTATGCATTTGTTGTAGTCGTAGATAGCTACTGGGTAGTTGAATTGGAATCCGTATCCTATTAGGGCTTTATCTAGCGGTGGACTCCATTCGATAGCCCCTTCGTATATTTCTTCAATTTCGGATTTATTGATGTTTGTCACTTTTCTAAGCCTTTAAAAAACGCGTCCTATCGGAAAGGGCTTCGCCCTTTAGTATTATTTTGTTGTACTATGGGGGCGAGGCCGGGATTCCGAGCCTACTCCCGTGCCCACTCACGTGATGTACTCACGAGCGTGGCTAAGTCGTGAATCGTGTTGTCGTTTGCGTGTGCCTCCGCCCACTCGTCTACGCAGTCGTCGCAATGTGCGAACGAGTCCAGTATGTGTGCCAGTTCACGTGCGTACCTGACTGTATGCTTGTGCATCTCTGTCGCCACGCCCTCTCGCAAGATTTTCTCGTGTGTCATGCGCTCCTCTAAACTGTTACCGCAACTTCTCCGTGAAGGGGATGTGTTCTTGTTCTACTTGTCTATTGTATAGTTTCTTCATCGCTTTGTACTCAACTTTGTCCACAAGCTTTAGGCGCTTATTTGCGATAAACGCTCCGGTCGTCGCTGCGAGAGCTAATAGAGTCAAAGAATTTTTTAATTTCATTGTTGTCCACCTCCGTTAGCATCAGAATGGTTTCAAAGTATTCCCTCAGTAAGGTTGAGTTTCTCCCCTCCACGGTCTCTACAAGTTTGGCTCCAGTCTTAGCGTAACATGCAATTTGTACTAATGCATTACTCATTAGTTAATTTAGCCAAAACATTTGTTTCGGCGATCAAGTGGAAGGTTTTTCCTCCCCCATCTTCTACCGGAATACCGTTAGCATCGAAAGGAACAAGAATAGTATCTCCGGAGTCTATTGGGGCTGTTACGCCGTCTCCAATAGCAAGAACCTTCGAGAACTTTACTTTTTTACCCTGCACAGTATCCGGAATAACTAAACCACCAGCGGTAGTCTGTTCCATTTCCATCTCTTCAACTAGAATTACTGCTCCAATAGGCTTTAGCTTCATACTTTTTCTCCTTAGTCTAAACTAACTGGGATTTTCTTCGGTTGAGCCTCTGCGCCCTTAGGAAGAACGATAGTTAGAATTCCATTCTTATAAACCGAAGATATCTCATCTAGATTTATTTTGCTGTTTGCGAGAGAAACCCGTCGCTTAAAGCAGAAATCCTTAATTCCTCGCATGGCGAAAGTTTCACTGGTGTTTTCTGAGTTCTCATGTTCAGTTTCCCTACAGATTTCTATATTCAGATATCCATGTTCGATATTAACTTCGATATCTTTTGTAGCTCCCGGAGCAGCTACTCGAATTTCGTACTCATTTGCTCGGTCCAGAATGTCCATAGCAGGAGTAGAGTCTCCCGTAGCTACGGTAAACAAGGGTGAATCGAACAATTTAGAATTAAAAATTGACATATCGGTCTCCTTTTGTACCTTGTTTGGTTGTGTTCTCCACAATTTTATCATTCTAACTGTTTTGTTTTTCTTTGTCAAGTAGGTATTGCAGGTAAGTTAGCGCTTTTTCCAAGTCTTCTATCCCATTCTTATTCCGCCACCTGCAAATATACTTAATTATGTTGCCTTCAATAAAAGTTATATTGTTGGCGTGGATAAAGTCCAACGGTTCAATAGCATACTTGTTGTAATAGTCAGGATTAGACGGGTTCATGAGCATACTCCAAATCTTGGCTTACTTGATTCTCACCCGCAAATTTGATCGCTTGACCATGTACTTTGCTAATAGCTTTCAGCCAACGCTTTTTCTGGGCTGGGGTATCCGGGGGAAAATCGTAAATCCACTCCGCAATTTTTTCGGGGGCTGTAGTATTTAGGGTATCAGCGATAAAGTGCCAAACAACTGACTCCCACTCTCTTTGACTAGCCATTTTTACCTCGCTTTGAATTAGCTGCCCTGTGCTTATGCCTTATACCCGAACAAGTATAGCACACGATGTTACCTGACTTAGATCGAATCTTTTTGCCGCAAGTACACCTTGTCCATGTTTTCCTCACGATACTCGTACCTTTCGCTTAACTGTCTTACAAATATCTAGATATAGATTTTACCACATGTAGAAAAAACCGCAACTTTTTGAAAGGGGTGAGTTTTCGTAAAAAAAGTTTAAGTTCAATAAAATCCCGTACCGTAAAAATTACGTTTGGATGAGACATTTACTTAAACTTTTACTTTTTTGTCAAGACTTAAAATCCAGTTACTGAACCACAAAGAGTGGTACCTCAATGTCAGTATGCCTGAGAACGGCGACATTGAATGTAATCCAACGATTAAGTCTTGCAAAATAATCAACTATTCACCCCATAAATCAAAAAGTTTGATTTGAGTATACTTAACGTCTTCAGCGGTGTCAAGGCTACATTTTGACGTATTTCAAATACTGCTTTCTTTGAGCCAGATACGATTCTAAAGTTACCCAATGAATTAGCCCTTTTACGGGATTCGCAAAATGTGGTAGACGCATTAGTCATCTCCTCTTTGATTACGAGCCTCTCCGTGGAGTCTCCCGTATATAATTATACCCGATTTAAAGTTAGTAAATGTTAACTCACTCCCCCCTTCTCTTTCCCCCTTTAACCCCCTATCTTTACCCCCCTATAATCCCCCCAAGTTAATATTAGTATAATTATTAAGTTTAAGAAAATAAGGGGTTATTTATGGAAACTTATGTATATAAGGCTAAAGTAGTTAAAATTATAGACGGGGATACTATAGATGTTGATATAGATTTAGGATTTGATATAGTATTAAAAAAACAAAGAATTAGGTTATATGGAATAGATACTCCTGAATCTAGAACAAAAAATTCAGAAGAAAAGAAAAGAGGTATGCTTTCAAAAAATTACGTCATCTCTAAAATGCCTGTGGGTTCAAGTATTAAACTTGTTAGTCACGATAGAGGAAAATTTGGACGCATACTTGGGGAAGTTTTTGAGTATAATAAAACGACGAGTATAAATGAGGAAATGTGTAAAGAAGGCTATGCCGTTCCCTACAAAGGTCAAAGCAAGGAAGAGTTAATACAACTTCACGAAGCTAACAAGCAAATTTTAATTGCAAAAGGATTACTTTAATGCGTAGATTTATACCGAAGTTTAACCTGTCTTTACCTAAAGTGAAAATACCTTCTATTGGAACTACTCCTGTTCGTAAGGTAACTGATGCTCTGCTATGGACTCCTAGAAAAATTGGTTGGGTGCTTAGGAAAATACTACATGTAATTGCAACTGGTCCCGATTATGTATTTAATGCCATTATAAAGTCTCCTAGGAAGGCGTTTATGAAGGCTAAAACTTTCCGTGATTGGCTGTTGGAAAAGATAGATTACTTAGAATCAGAGTCTGCTAAGTGGAAGCGTACATTCCAGATCATAAAGTCTCCGTACACAATTCTATTGAAGATGGGATTTTCACCACAGTATGCTATTGGTTTACTAGCTGTAGGTACTACCGCTACTACAGGTGTTGTAGCAAACGAAGCTTTGAAGCCGCCATCTTTTGCTGCTGGTGACCCCGGCGTATATAACGCCCCTCTAGATTCTCCTATATATTCTGCTAAAGAATTCAATACGCTACGCTTAGATTTAGGTGCTACCCCAATTGGGTTAGTGCAAATAGAAGATATAACCGTGGGTACTGCGTATGCTAACTCTTCTCTGCCTTCTGGAGAGACTAACGCTGTTATTATTGGCGGTATACAGGGTTCGAATGACCCAGCATTCACTGAAACGTACTTAGAAGTTGGTCACCTGACTGTTGAAAAATGGAGGTGTGACTCATTAAAACTTACTAATGTTGAAGCACATGAGTTGGTGGTCAAAGGTAACGCTTCTGACGGACAATCAATTGCTGCAACAGCTGGAACTCCTAGAGATAGAGCAATATCAGGCGGTAACAGAGCCGATGATATGATTACCTCTGGCGGTTACTACGACCAACTTAAAATAACCTCAGCCTCATCAGGAGTCAACGGTAAGATTGATCGGCTAATACTATCTAACATTTACACTAGGGGTGGACCTTGTATCTTAGACAGGATTAAAGCGGGTACGGTAGAAATCCTTGTAAATGAAGTAGGTGAAGGAGACGGTTTCTCAACGAAAGAATTCGAGATAACCACTTCAGTGGTCTACAAGAGATTTGTGAACGAGGACAACATAGAAGTATCAATCTCACCACCAACTCCAAGTTAGTTAGTATAAGGACAAATAATGCCAATTAGACAGAAAGATGGAAAGTGGTACTGGGGTAGCCGTGGTCCCTTTAGGTCTAAAACAAAAGCAGAGGAAGTAGCTCAAGCTGCTTATGCTTCGGGGTACGAGAAATCGGATAACTTTGAAAAACAAACATACAAAGGTAGAAAAATAAAAGACCCGAAAGGCGGTTTAACCGCTGCCGGTAGAGCTTACTTTAATCGAAAAGAAGGTTCTAATTTAAAGCCCGGCGTAAGAGGGAAAGCTGATACTCCAACTAAAAAACGACGAAAGGGAAGTTTCCTAACGAGGCACTATGGTGGACCCTCTAAACCACTTAAAGATGATAAAGGCCGCCCGACTCGCCATGCTTTACAAGCTCGTGCATGGGGAGAACCGGCTCCCACCACCCAGTCTGCCGCCAGAAGGTTGGCGCAGAAAGGTCGTAACTTGCTGGAACGTTATCAAGCATCCAAGAAGGTAAAAAAGTCCGTGTTGTTAGGTAAAGCAGAACGTAAACCAAAATACAATATTTATGCTGTAGCCACAGCTTCTGCAAAGGATGCTGCTGGTAAAAAAGGTCTAGCTTTTCATGATGGCAGTAAAGGTCAAAAACATCGTGATCGTATTGCTGATGCTTTAACTGGGAGAGCCAATATGACTACTAAACCAGTAAATCCTAAGACAGGAAAAATAATTAAAAAGTCACCACAGCTAAACAAATTTTTATCCTTTTTTAAGGAACTGTAAATGACAACCGCAAAAGATTTTCTATACCAACAATTTATGGATGACCCAGACATTATTCCCCCTGAAGGTAAAACTAAAGAGGAATTAGTCGAAGAACTAGTTGACCAAAAATTAAGGCAATCTAGAAATAACTCTAGAGCTTTTGAATTACTGAGTAAAGATGCTGGTGGTGGATATGATATAGCTACTTACTCTTGGGACAAATCTACCAAAAAAGTTCAAGAGCCTTGGGTCGATGAGAAAGAGTTAGAAAAAGCTGTTCCTGATAAGTACGGAGAACCCACAAAAGGGCAGCTAAAACTCCTGCACAGGCCGTTCAAAGTACTTACTGGTAGTTTGGATGACTTTGAGCTTGAACCGCCCCCAGAAAACGATTCTGAGACAACTCAACGTGAGTTAAAATTTGTTAGAACTGCGGCTAAATTTGCGGAGGAAAATCCTGAACAGTTTGAGGGAATTGATGTTGAAGACCGTAACCTACTAACTCCATTCTTAGATTTTCTTGCGTCGGAGAATTTGAGTGTAGATGAAGAATATTTAAAAAATGTTCTTAGTGACGTAGCAACTATAGCTATGTACTGGAAATTTAAATACAACCGCCCTCGCCCTTATCAATACAAAGGTATGACTGAACGTAAGAATGAATCAGCAGATACTCCGTCATACCCGTCAGGACATTCACTTCAAGCTAAAGTTGCAGCAGATATACTGTCTAATGCCTATCCTGAACATGCCGAAGAACTTCAATACATAGGTAAAAATATTGGGCGTAACCGAATTATGGGTGGTTGGCATTTCCCATCTGATCATGCAGCCGGTAGAGATTTAGCAGATCAGATTATAGAAAAGCTCCCTAAAAATGTAGATATGTTTTTGAAAAAATCTCCGCTTGGTGAAGATGATTACATGGCTACTATACGAAGCAGTATGCAGAAACACGCTGAGGATTTTAATATTCCTGTACAGAAGGATGCAGACGATTCATCTTCTGTAGGAGCAGGACAAATTGTGGGGAGTGACGGTGACTCCGCAAAGCAAGCCGCAAAAGTTCAACAGACTGAAGGTGAACGACGGAATAAAAAAGAACAGATGGTTCAGTTCACAATGCAGTTTGCAAGAAAACGTTTTAATTTGGGGGATGAGGTATCAGACGAGCAATTACGGGAAGAAGCTAACCAATTACTAGCTGGAGTTGGGACAGACGACGGTAAATTTGCTGACCTGTTGGTTAGAATGCATCATTCTACACCCGATGGAGAGGTTGGATTAGAACCGGCAGGTGGGGATAAGAATTTTCAGAGACCTACAGCAGACGAAGTAAACGCTACAAAAGACCTTATTAATGAGGTTCAAAAAGAAGGGCGTACTAGAGGATTAAACCATCCAGACTTGGATGCAGTACCTGATTTTGTTAGTACTGGTAGTACTTCACAGGCTGCTCCTAAACGAGGCAGACCCAAGAAAACTGATGCATCTCAAGAACCTAAAGCTGAAGCTGCGGCAGAGACTACCTCACAGCCAGAAACGGCATCAGAACCTGAAGCTCCAGTAGAAAAACCGCAATCAACCCAAACTACTACGACGACTAAGAAACCTGCTGCAAAGAAACCTGCTCCAAAGAAAACTGAGACGGAAGTTGCGTCTACGACAGAAGAAACTGTTCAGGATGAACCTGAGGAAAAGAAACCTGCTCCAAAGAAACCTGAGGCGGAAGTTGAGTCTCCACCAGAACAAACTGTTCAGGAGGAACCAAAAGTTGAGACTACTGAAGAAGCATCTACGGAATCAGAAAGTACAGCACCAGTAAGTTTCAGACAAGGGCGACTCGCTGCTACAGGTGACGATGTGCTATCACAACTAATTGATGAAAATCATGAAGGTTATCACACATTAGATGAGGTTAAGAGGACTTTGCGGAACTTACCTGATACAGATGCGGGTAAAAAGTCCTTTCGTGATAAATTGGCGGAAGCAGAGAAATTACATTCAGACAAACTAACCGCCGACGAGAGAACCGCCCAAGCAGAACAAGATAAGAAGGCTCCACCAACTGGCTTTACAGCTTCAAATAAACAGGTAGCAGAAATAAAAAATCGTTTACGTCGGAAGGCTATTAGAGACGTTGTAGACCAACACGTTAATGAGCATTTTACTCGTCACGGGAGTGACGCTAAATATAAAAACATGCACAGCTTGGCTAGGCATTTAGCAGAATTGCCTTCAGACCAGCGCATGAAGCAAATAGAGTCTTTTCACATTCAAGCAGATAAATTACGAGAGAAAACGGAACGGGAAGAAGCTGCTACACAACGTAGAGAAGCTGCACAAAAAGAAAAAGATGAAAAAACGCAGCGAGTAGCTGATTTTAATTCTGAACTAGAAAGTTTGCCTAGAGTTACTCCTAATAGTACGCAGCATGATATGGAAGAAGCTCTACGAGCAACGATGCTCTTTGAAGAGAAGCACAAAGACACACTCTCTGACCCCAGTAACAACAAACTAAAAACAAGTTTTGACAAACATAATAATGCTCAGAAGAAAAATATACAACGTTGGGCTAGTCCAAAAACTGCTACCTCAATTAAAGAAAACATTAAGGCTGAGGTTGAGAAGCATGGTGCTGATTTTGGAGGAGATGCCCACAGAAGTGAAATTGAGGGAGCTAAAGAAGCTTCTGGAGCAAAAAATGCTAAACATGAAACATTTTTAAATACCGTGGGCAATCAGGGTATGAAGCATTCAGTTTTCGCTAATCGAGATGATCATCAACAGACAAGTACTTTTACAGCCAATGATCAAGCAGAGATAGATGAGGCTAGAAAAAAAGGAAAGACTGACGATGAGATCAAACAAGACCGAATTTCTAGAGGTTTGCCTCCGGGTTCACCGCCTCGCCCCGGACTAGAATGGCATAAAGAGACACATCGCTGGATTAACCCCGATATCTATAAAGATATGGGTAACGTACTAAAAGCGGGTGAATCTGTACACATCGCAGACCCAGCATCATTGGGGCTAGCCCATCATGTAGATACTACTCCAGACGGTGGAATACTTGCCCACAAAGATGAAAACGGTAACTTAAATATATACAGTGCTTTGGCAGCCAACAAAAACAAATTTGGGCATCATGCTCCTGATCATGAAAATCAACCTCATGGTCCTAGTGAGGAACAACATGCTCGATCAAATGCGGCTGCTCATTTAGTAAGTTCGGGGAAGACATCCATGTCTACAGCCGAATTTTATGAGAAACTTGGAGTAGCTCAACACACATCAGCATTAGAATCATGGCAACGAGAACGTTCGAGGCAAATGTACGGAAAATACTTAAAAGGAGCGGCATTGGGAGCGGCAGTTGGACTGCTTGCAGGTCCTGCCGGGCTTTTGGTTGGTGCTGGAGTTGGTGCTGGGTTAGCATATATGGGAATCAAAAATAGAAAAGATTTTAAGAGGAAGGCTTTAGCGGATTATATGAGGTCTCAATGGGGTGATAAGATAACTAACGCACAGGAAACAGCGCTAGACCATTTTGTAAATGGAGTTAAACCACCTACGAATGCTAAGGTACCAAAGGATTCACCTAAGTCGGCAGTTTCTGAACTTAGGGACTTCACAAGCAGTGGAGGCTCTTCAGATGAAGAAGATTAATCTTTACAGTATAATAGATATAACTAAGGAGTTACAATGAATCCGGTTTTTGCTAACAGGGAAGTCACAAACACTTCTAAAGTTGCTGGTAGGGTAAACCAAAAGAAGCGTGTTGTTGAAGCCCCAATAAAACAAATTAAATCATCTTTTTCCAAACTTCAATCTTTTTGGAAAGATAATATGGAATTGGTGAAAGATCATTTACCTGTCCCTCCAAGACAGGGGTTAGTTTGGGATGCAGTAAAACACAGGTGGGTTAGACCTGAAAAAGCTGGGTTAACAGTAGCCGCAGCAAATAACGGTAAGATAAGACGACGAGGCACGGGGACTGGAGCCGCTGCTGGGGGAATTAGTAGAAAACGTGGAATGGAACGATTCTTGTCTCAACGTAGAGGACGAGAAGCCTCCATTCGCCGTAAAAAAGTATAGGAGGATATTTATGCCACCAAAGAAACGTAAGACTGGTGCGCTGAAGCAGAACAAGCAAACTGCGTCTTCGCAAAAGAAAGCGAAAAAAGTTGAAGTTGTCGAAGAGACTATAGTTGAGAAAACTGTAGTTGAAAAGGTTGCAGAGGAGACAACGTTTACAACTCCTAAAATTTGGGCTGTTCGTTTTTACGACAAAGTAAATCCAGAGCATCGGATAGGAAATCTTATATTTAACGAGAAGACCGGAGAGTTTGATGCTCGTTTTGATGGTACCCCTTTTGCCGGAGAGTTAAAAACTTTTATGAGTATTCGGGACGAAAATAATACACTTAAGTGGATGCAGACTTTAAGCAAAACGGCTAAAGATGCTTTACGCCCAGCAACTTATGAAAATATTATTATTGGGGAAGTTGTTTTAATAGATGAAGCTGAATAATTTTGAAAACGGTTCTAGTAAGCCTAAGGGTGATTACAAAGTAATTGTCGGGGATACCAAGGAAAAGGCTGAACTAAAAGACGAAATAGATAAGCTTTCTCAGTATGTAGATTCTAATAAACGACTGGAAAAAGAAAATTCCCGCTTAAAAGCAGACCTTGATTACCTAAAGGATTTATCTTCAAAACAAACTCAATCTATTGTTTCTTTTAGTGAGGCGTATTCTGACAACGTAGAGAAGCTCTCTGAGCGAGCGGCTTTGTACGAACAGGTAAAGAATTACAAGACTCAAGTAGCTGGTATGGAGAATACTGTTCGTTCTCTAAAAGAAACAAACAAAACTGTTTTTGATGAGCTAAATACCGCACAACGACAATTGTTAGCCACTACATCGGAAAATGCTGTCTATGCGGAAACGCAAAAACAGTATGTTGCTGATAAAGCACGATTGCAACGACAGGCAGATTCGGCTACCGGAGAACTAAGTTCATTAAAAGAAGATCATCAGCTAGCAATAAAAAGATTAAAGGAATTAGATATTTCTCACGCAACACTTCTGCAAGAGAAAAATCAAATCTCTCAGTTACTGACTGAATCTAAACTTTCTGAAGAGGAATCTATAAAACGCGAAGGTGCTGCTAAAGCAGAAGCTGACCGCAATATAAAAGCTTTCCAACGAATTAAAAAAGCTAGCAATCAGGTTGATGCCACAATCAAACATTTAACAGAAGAAAATAAAAACAAATCCGACGAATTAAACTCTTTAGAAAAGCAGTATAATACCTTAAGGGTAGAAGCGGGTCTTATGTATGCTGAAATACAAAGATTACGTCAAGAAGCTGAGAAACCTAGATACTCATCAATTAGCACGATTGAACGGGCGGAAGGGTTTAAACTTCCCCGTAATTTTGAACCCCGTAAAAATTTTCTAGGTAATGCTAAACCCACACTATTGAAAGTGAGAACAGAATGACCACGAGACCATGGCGACAGGAAATAGAACTCCTTCAAAATTATGGTAAACATAAAGCTTTCACATACACTACAACAAGTGCGGATGCCGAAACTGCTGTAGACATAGATGCATTAATGGAAGAAGCAAACAAAGTATCGTTAGTAGTAGAAGGAGCAGATGCATACGTCGAGTTTGACGCTGATGCAACAACCTCATCAATGCTTATCCCTGAAAACGAAGGCTATTTTGATGAGGGTATTTACATAGGTTCTAAGATTAGCATAAAAAGAGCAGCTGGTACTGACGCACGTATTCGCGGAATTATTTGGGGACGCTAATCATAGGAGCCTTTAATGCCAATAAGTCGAGATAGAGATGGTGGGTTACTACAAAGTCGTATAGTACTTGTTACTGCTGGCGATGGTTTAACTAACTCTAATACGGCTTCATCTCCTATATTAGATGTTAATGTAGATGATTCAACTATTGAAATCTCTTCAGATACGCTTAGAGTAAAATCTGGGGGTATCACCGCTACTCAACTCTCTGATGGCATTACCTTTTCTGATGGAAGCTCTAACACTGAAATTCAAATTGGGCAAACTGTAACTTTTAGTGGCACGACCAATGAAGTTACTGTCTCTGAATCAGGTGGGACAATAACAATTGGGCTTCCCAACGACGTTACAATTGGCGGGAATCTAACTGTTAATGGAGCTACCACAACTGTAGAATCTACGACAGTTACTGTTAACGACCCGTTATTCAAGTACGCTGCCGATAACACTTCTACTGACACCGTAGACATTGGTTTTTATGGTGTCTTTAATGATGGTACAACCCAGTACACCGGTTTATTCCGAGATGCTACTGATGGAAAATTTCGATTATTCACCGGACTTCAGACCGAACCTACATCAGTAGTAAATACTGGAGGTACTGGATATACAGGCGCAACTCTTGTTGCATCGTTAGAAGGAAACGCTTCTACAGCTTCAACTTGGCAGACTTCTAGAACGCTGTCTTTGGGGGGAGATTTATCCGGGTCAGTTGCAATAGACGGTTCTTCTGACGTTACTTTAACAGCTACTCTTGCCGCCGGTTCGATCACCTTAGGTACAGACACTACCGGTGATTATGTGGCTACTATCACAACTAGCGGAAATGGTATTAATGTCACAGGGTCTGGGGAAAGTGCTACTTACACACTTTCATTAGATTCTGATTTAGATACTATTTCTCAGTTAACTCATTCTGGTGGAGAGGTTATTTACTCTAATGCTGGTACGTGGGCAGCAGCGGCTCCCGGCAGTACAAGCGGAGTTCAACCATATGACGCTGAATTAGCAGCTATTGCTGGTTTAACTTCAGCGGCAGATAGACTTCCATACTTTACCGGGTCTGGTACAGCCGCTTTAGCTACATTCACGGCTTTTGGGCGATCTTTAGTAGATGATGCAGATGCTGCTACGGCTCGTGCTACATTAGGGTTAACAATTGGAACAGATGTTCAAGGATACGATGCTGGACTCGCTTCAATCGCTGGACTGACAACCTCAGCGGATAAAATGATTTACACCACAGCATCAGATACGTATGCTGTTACGACATTAACAAGTTATATTAGAGGATTATTGGACGATGCCGATGCAGCCTCAGCCCGAACTACTTTAGGTGTAGATGTTGCGGGCACTGATAATTCAACAGATGTTACCCTGTCTGGTTCTTATGACTATCTAACTATTAGTGAGCAGACCATTACTTTAGGTCAGATTGATCTAACTACGGATGTTACAGGAGTTCTTCCTATCGCTAATGGAGGCACTAACGCTTCCACGGCAGCAGCCGCCCGGACAAACTTAGGATTAGCTATCGGTAGTGATGTACAAGCTTATGATGCGGAATTGGCAGCTCTTGCAGGACTTGTTTCGGCTGCTAACAAACTGCCATACTTTACAGGTTCTGGAACAGCTGCATTAGCAGACTTAACATCATTTGCTAGAACAATCTTGGATGATGCAGACGCAGCTACAGTTAGAACTACGTTAGGTTTAGGAATAGGAACTGATGTCCAAGCGTATGATGCTGAGTTAGCTGCTCTGGCTAGCACCACTTCAGCAGCAAATGCTCTCCCATACTTCACTGGCTCAGGAACAGCTACGACTACTACGCTATCCTCTTTTGGGCGGTCTTTGATTGATGATGCAGATGCGGCAGCAGCCAGAACTACATTGGGGGTTGATGCGGCTGGAACGGACAATTCCACACCAGTAACGCTCTCGACAGATGCAAACAGTAACCTATTATCTTTAAGTACTCAAGAGATTGGATTAGATACACAAACTGCTAACTATCTCTTTGCCGGTCCTACTACAGGAGCCGCCACTGCTCCAGCATTTAGAGCAATGGTTGCAGCAGACATACCTAATGACTTAATTGATAGTCAACACTATGCAGCGGGGTCTATAGATCACGAACATCTTGCGGCGGACGTAATTAATGGAGCTACTGCTGAAGCCTCAATCGCAGCAGATGATGAAATTTTAATTTACGATACGAGTGCAACTGCTTTAAGAAAGATGACTCGTAGTAATTTTGTATCAGGCCTCGCAGGTTCAGGAGATGTAGTTGGTCCAGCATCATCTACAGATAATGCAATTGCTAGATACGATGGTACTACAGGTAAGATTATTCAATCTTCTGGCGTTATTCTAGATGATGATGACGCAATTACAGCGAATGAGTTTATTGGTGGTCTTAGGGGTGCTGTACAATTTAAAGCCCGTAATGAATCAGGAGTTTCAATTAATAAGGGTGACGCCGTTTACATTAGCGGTGTCTCCGGTTCTACTCAGTTAGTGGCTAAAGCACAGGCTAATAATCCTAGCACGATGCCCGCCTTTGGTATAGCTGGAGAGACAGCAGCAACTAATAACCCAATAACTATTATAGCTTTTGGTGTATTAACAGGGTTAGATACTTCTAATTCCACATATTATGAACTTAATAAACCTGTCTACGTTAGTGCGGCAACAGCAGGACAACTTACCAAAACTCCTCCAACAGGTGAAAGTAGTTTAATTCAGAATATTGGATTTGTTACCAGAGTTGATGCTAGTGTTGGTAGTATTCGAGTTGGTGGTGCAGGACGAAGTAATGCTACACCTAACTTGGATAGTGGGAAGATTTTCTTAGGAAATTCTTCCAACCGAGCTGTTTCGGTAACACCTTCAGGTGATTCAACTATTAGTGATACCGGTGCGATTACTTCGGCGGCTACTCAAAATAATATAACAAGCATTCCTAACTTAGCAACTGTAGGAACTATCGGAACAGGTACTTGGGAAGGTACAACAATAGGTGTTGCATATGGTGGAACTGGTGCTACGTCACTAGACAACCTAATTACTCTGGGAACCCATACTACTGGTAACTACCTTGCGACGTTAGCAAATGCAACCAACGGTGGAACCACAATTTCCAACAGCGGTAGCGAATCCGCAGCAGCGACAATTGCATTAAATCTGAATGATTTATCCGCAGGGGCGATAGCGGACGGCGACAGCATTGCTTTTATTGATTCTGATGGTGGTAATGCTACAAAGAAAGAAGCTGTCCATGACCTAGCAACTTTGTTTGCTGGTACAGGACTTACTGCTACAAGTTCGGTGCTTGCTGTCGATGCTTCTCAAACGCAGATAACGGAATTAGGAACTATTACCACAGGTGTTTGGAATGCAACCGCAATAGATAACGCATACTTATCTAATTCGAGTATTACCATAACAGATGGTGTTACAGGTTCTGCAATATCGTTGGGTGGTACAGCAACATTCTCAGCAACAGCTAATGAGACTACCGTATCTCAATCAGGGGGTACTGTAACTATCGGACTTGTCTCCGACCCAATTGTAGATGGTTTAACCGCAGGTAATGTTCAGGTAGGTGTTACTGGGGATAATGAAATTGACACATCTAGCGGTAATCTTACATTAGATTCGGCTGGTGGGACAGTAACAGTAGATGATAATCTTACAGTAGCGGGGAACCTTACAGTAAACGGTACAACCACTACTGTAAATAGTACAGTAACTACTTTAGATGACCCCATATTAACACTTGGTGGTGATACAGCTCCTGCTTCTGATGATAACAAAGATCGTGGTATTGAATTCCGGTGGCATAATGGAACTAGTGCGAAGGTTGGATTCTTTGGATTTGACGATAGCTCTGGAAGACTCACATTTATTCCTGATGCCACAAACACTTCAGAGGTGTTTAGCGGAACCGTGGGAGACGTAGAGTTCACTAACATCTACGGAACGCTTCAGACGGCTTCTCAGACGAACATAACAGGAGTTGGTACTATTACCACAGGTACATGGGAAGCTACGGATGTAGGAGTAGCTCATGGTGGTACCGGGGCATCCACTGCGGCTGATGCTAGAACAAACCTAGGTGTTGCTATTGGCTCAGATGTTCAGGCTTATGATGCCGAGTTAGCAGCCATAGCGGGACTTACTTCGGCAGCGGATAAACTTCCATACTTTACTGGGTCAGGTACAGCGGCTGTTGCTGATTTCTCATCATTCGGAAGAAGTTTAGTAGATGACGCTACAGCATCCGATGCCCGTACTACATTAGGTGTAGCTATTGGTAGCGATGTACAAGCATACGACGCTGAACTCGCTGCTATCGCTGCTCTTGCGACTACAGATGGAAACATAATTGTTGGAAATGGTTCAACTTGGGTTGCAGAATCAGGAGCCACAGCCAGAACATCATTAGGAGTTGACCCCGCCGGTACAGACAACTCTACTGATGTAACTCTGGTCACTACATCACATGACTACCTAAGCATTACTGGACAAGCTATTACTCTTGCAGCAATTGACCTAACTACTGATGTAACTGGGGATTTGCCTGTTGCAGAGGGTGGTACAGGTTCTTCTACTGCTTCGGGCGCTAGAACTAACTTAGGACTTGGTACTGCTGCTGTAGCTGATACGGGGATATCAAATACTAACGTTCCTGTCTTTACAAGCGGTGTTGCGGACGGTGATTTTCTTAAGGTCAATGGAACATCTGTAGAAGGACGAAGTGCTTCAGAGGTAGTTAGTGATATTGGGGCATCAACGGCAGGTTTTTCAATAGCGATGGCAGTGGCATTATAATAGTATAATAATCTAGGAGGATTTTAAATAAATGGCTCAAAATTTCCGTCGCTATACAAGTAATAATGTTGGAACTTCTGCTGCCACCGTATTTACGGCGGATAGTTACGATACTATTATCAATATCCGTCTAGCTAATATCCTAGGTACTGTTATCACAGCTAGTGTATACATTAATGATGGAGCTAATGATATTCACATCATTAAAGATATTACTATTCCTTCTGGCTCATCTGTTGAATTAATTGATGGTGCATCACGATTTGTGGTTCAAAGCGGCGATGCTCTAAAAGTAATCGCAAGCGATGATGCATCCGTAGATGTATGGGTAAGCGCAGTAGACGCAATTAGTACATAAGGAGTAAGCAGTGGGATATGTTGGGCAAGCTCCTCCAGCGGGGGGTGTAACATCTTCAGATATTAATGATGGGACCATAACAAATGATGATATAGCTTCAGATGCTGCTATATCCATGTCTAAAACTGCTTTGGTCGATGGTACGGGTGTGACCCTTTCTACAGACACGCTTAGTGTTGATGCTTCTCAAACTCAAATAACAGCAGTAGGAACTATTGGAACAGGAACGTGGGAAGCCACTGACATTGGGGTTGAACACGGTGGTACTGGAGTATCTACACTAACCGATGGCGGTGTTCTTGTCGGAAATGGTACTGGCGCAGTTCAATCAACATCGGCTGGTACATCAGGGCAGGTGCTCACCTCAAACGGTGCAGGTGTTGACCCGACCTTCCAAGACGCAGCTGGGGGTGGAATTACTGATGCGACTACGTTCAGGCTGTCCGCAGACACAGCAGCGACCGGCGACCTTACTTCTAACTGGGAAGTAGACGACTCTGCTTCTGGATACGCAACTCTCGGTTCAGCGGTTACGGAAGCGAGCGGAATCTTCACATTCCCAAGCACAGGTATCTGGCTGGTTATCTACACTTGCGCGATCAATAATGTTGGGTACAACGGAGACCTTGGATCGTCGCAGATTCTGACTACGAACAACAACTCGACATACATCCAGAGAACCTACATTGAGCATAAGTCTGCATCGTCTGGTGACGATTACCATCAGATAACGCACACCATCCTGTTCGATGTTGACTCAACCGCAAACGACAAGGTGAAGTTCAGAGCCACAAGGACAAATTCTACTACTGCAAATGCAGCAGGTCATACATCTCAGCACGAAACCCACGTGCAGTTCATTAGACTGGCGGATACATAAAAATGGCAGATCGAATTACAGGTCGTCCAGACCACATCAACGACGTTCTTGTTGCACTACATGCTCAGCATGTAGGTGGGCAGAAGTGGAGTTGGACTCCTAACCAGCCCCATGTGTACGCCAACATCATTGAGCAGCCGGGGTACGAGGGAACCCTGCCGACCGAGCAGGAACTAAACGACCAGCTAGCTGCGATGCAAGCTGAGTTCGACGGAAACGATTACAGGCGCAAGCGCAAAGCTGTATACCTGTCGATTGAAGATCAGCTTGACATGCTGTTCCATTCGATGGAGCAAGGGGACTTCGAGTTTACTGAGTGGCGTAATGCTATTCGTGCTGTAAAAGAAGAGTTCCCAAAAGGTAAATAGTTAGGTCTTACAGGAGAACCCGATGCCTAAAGTTGGAAACAAATAATGAATAAACTAAGAAAGGTAGCTAATGGCTTTAACTAATCAGCTATACCATACAAGTATCAAAATTGGCGAAGATGCTCAAACTCAGATTGATTTTGAGACAGCC
>Ga0208019_1000715_pt1 | contig 17946 bp, 11 predicted proteins | sample CB_VirMetaG_5_FD_184540 | JGI IMG/M metagenome (GOLD analysis project Ga0208019, IMG submission 184540) | Freshwater to marine saline gradient viral communities from Chesapeake Bay - CB_1508_1D Viral MetaG (SPAdes) (version 4) | ecosystem: Environmental > Aquatic > Marine > Coastal | place: USA...
AAGATGAACTAGTAGTTACAAACCCACCAACATTTAAGATAGACGATGAACCAAAATCAGAATTTGTTTACGAACAGTGAGAAGGCTTTGCTTTTAAGCCTTCTAAAACAACATATTAAAATGATCAAATCTGTCCTGCGAGAATCTCCTCAAGACTCGCAGGACAAGATTAAATCTTTCTATGGGTTAGAAGATTACATTAGCATTATCCAAAAAATAGAGGATAATAATGCCTAAATATCGCTATCAATGTGATTATTGCAGCAAACAATGGGATGAATGGATGTCCCTTTCAGATCCAGACCCAGAAGAGTGCCCCCATTGTGAATTAGGTTATCCATTTAAAGTTCCCACTAAATTTGTTAAAATAAGTTCTGCTACCCAAGAGAAAAAATCTGCTAAAGAAAATGTGATTGATCACATTGAAGAAAACAGAGAAATTCTCAAACAAATGAAAGAGGAACTGACAAAATGACTATTTTTCTAGGATTCACAACAACTATTTTACTAGTAGCTCTTATTATTGCTATTTGGTACATTAGAGGCTTAATCAAAGTTATGTTTCAAATGACCAGTGGTGTTAAAAGTCTAAAATCAAAAATGGTTGATTTTGCAAAACACTTAGAAAATGTTTATGAAATGGAGATGTATTATGGGGATGAAACCTTATCTCAATTGATTAGGCATTCTAAAGAGCTAGTTGATAACATTAATCAGTTTGAGGAACTTTTTGAGATAGAAAATGACAGAAACGAAAACGAAACAGAGTAAAAGACTCTATTTTACAAAAGTCCATGAAGAGGCAATACTTCAATATGCGCTCTCAAAAGATCGCTATGAAAAAGAGAGACTTTATGCTACTCTTATTCAACCGGCCTTTGATGAAATGGTAAATAAGATTGTCTTTACTTATAAGTTTAACACTCTTCCAAACATAGACGATCTTAGAGATGAATGTAAAATCTGGCTTACAACAATCTTAGATAAATTTGATGAAAGCAGAGGCTATAAAGCTTTCTCTTATTTTAGTGTGATCACTAAAAACTGGTTTATTCAAAGAACAAAGAAAAATGCCAAAAGACTTCAAAGAGAAGTCAATTGTGATGATGTTCAACCCGATCTAGACAATGAAGAATTTGTAACCCATAACACCTACGAAGAAGATAGAGATCAAATGGAGTTCTGGGTAGCTCTTACAAATGAAATCGAAGATTGGAAACACTTTGACGAAATGAAAGAAGTCGAAGAAAAAACACTTTTAGCCGTTCAGGATTTAATGTCTAACATAGATAGCTTAGAGATTTTTAACAAAAAAGCTATTTACTTATATTTAAGAGAAATAAGCGGATTAAACACTAAGCAATTAGTAGCCGGTCTTAGCTCTCTTAAAGGAAAATATAAAGGTTTTAGACAAGATTGGCTAAATGGTGATTATTGATGAGCAAATTGAATCCTGAGAAGCTAGCTGAACAAGCTATCAAAAACATAAAAGAAGACAGAAACAAAGCAGATTATTTTATTTCTTCTATTCTTCAGGATATTCAGCAAGGCAAGACAGATCATTCTAGAGTTGGTTTAACCTTAGCCAAACACCTAGAAACAATGCAAAGATCTAACGAACAATTGGTTAAGATCACTTCTCTTTTTCAAAAAACCAACAACGACACTTTTACTGGTTTTTCAGATCAAGAAAAAGATTCGCTTTTTGATGCGATTAAAGAAAGCAAAGAAGAGGAAGAAAGTGAATAATGTCAAACAGCTTAAGCACAGCTCTTAAAAAAGGACAGCCAAAACCAATTCCGGGTGGTCAAGATATTGTTCTACCTGGAACATCCATAAATGATCTCTACACTCATCTAGCAAAAGAGCAGATTACTCCCGATGCTAATTCGGGAAAGCAAATTTTCTATGCGATTGTCACAAATGTCATTGACAACCCTGGAATAAAGACAGACCCTTTCTTATCAAAACAATACGAAATAGCTAGAACAAACGGCCTTTCAGATAAAGAAGCTAGTTCCGCTAAAGCTGTCTTTGTTCATGTTCCCGCTCTTTACACATTTTACTATGATGCTTATGATAAAGAAGCAACTAAAGAAAAAAAGGTAACACAATTTGATCTTCAAAAACTGGTTGTTTTTACAGATAAATCTATTGCTATTGGAAATGTTATAACGATAACTTTTGAGAACTTAAAAGACTACACTGGCCCAATATTTCTCAACATTTCTAAAGAAAAAAACGAACAGCTTGTAGAAGATAGAAAAAAATTTCAATCCTCAAAAGAGCTTTTTAGTCAAATCCTACAATGTAAGATTTTAGCCGCTGAAGAAGCTGAAGGTTATGCTGCTTTCTCTAACACAGCGGCTAAACAAAAGCCAAGAAGAGGCTACTGGTCTTTTTACAAGGACTTTGTTAATCAGATTTCAACTGAGAATTTGGTCAATAAAATTATTGTTTCCAATACGACTAATCAACTAAAAAATCTCGGAATAGTAGGCAGTGACGGAATAGTAGGCACTGACTCAGCAACTCAGAAGGCAAATGCTCTAACCATTTTTAAAGGAATTACTCACACAATTAAAGCAAGACAGCAAGTCTATGACTACATAAACATTCAATCAACTCTTGAATCTTCAGAGGAGTTGCCGAAGCTAAATTTAGATACTGAAGCCAGCGACTCAAATGCGGTTTATTGGTCTGTGAATCTAACGGGTAATGAAGCTTTAAAAAATGAAATAATCAACATAATTCAAGCGATTGTTGAGGATTACTATGGCTTTAATTTTGCTTTGGAAGGAGAATTCTATAAAATGAATCCTTTCCCCAATGATGGAATCGAAGAAGCAATAAAAAAATCTAAAGCTTTAGATAATTTAGCTGCTAAAAATTCTGAATCAGCAGAACAAACAACAACAGAATCGCCAAGAGAAAAAACCCCTTTAACAGATTCACAGAAGAATCAACCTGTTCCAAAAACAAAACTAAAAGAAAATGTTCCCCAATGTGAAGATCAAACAAAAATTAATAACCAAATTTACATTAAGGCATCAGAATCTAAGAGTTTCGATAGTGACAATAAGAGAATCACAAAGATCTTCAATAAAGCTTTGTCTGGATGGCACAGCTCTATAGAAATAGAAACAATTCTCCTTTATGATTATGAACAACAAAAAAATTTACCAACTAGCGGAGAATTTATCTACGGAGCGGACCAAGCAGAGATTATCTCTCCTGTAAAAGAAGAAGATGTAAAGCCTCCAAAACAACAGACAAAAGATAATCCAAAGGGGACAAAAAAGGAAGAGAAAAAACCTAAATCAACGAGCCCTAAAAAGATAATAGAAAACAATCAAAAGCTTTCCCAATTTGTCACAGCTTTTACTAAATTCATAGCTATAAACGAAGAAATCGATCAAAAAAGAGTTTTTTTAATTCCTTTAAGTGTCTTTAGACCATTTAAAAAGGAAAAACCCGGCCAGGGACAAGACCAAAATAGCCGACACTTTTTTAATAGAGCAATAGATTTTGTCGTTTATCTAGTTCCAGAGAGTTATGATTCCAAATCAAAACAACTCCCTTCAGAGGGAACTTTTGAGATTCCAAACTACATTGTTTATTGTTATCTTTTGAAGTTTATAAAACAACAACCTAGCTTTGCTCAATGTGGCATTGGCCTTCTAGAAAAAGGAAAGACTAGAGACACTGGTTATGTTCATTATGAGTGGATGGGTGAGTTAGACCAAAGTCAGCGTAATCTTGTCCAGTTAAATAGAAGATGGGTTTCAAAACCAAAAGAAAAAAACAGCAACAGTCTTTATGGACAAGCCTCTGGGCGACCAGACAAAGATAAAGATGCAATTATAAAGAATTGGGTAATAAAAGATGTCAAAGCAAAAATAGGAATTCTACCTACCAAGTTAGAAAATCTTCTATAAAGTAGTTATTAGTAATGGCAGCAGTAGATTATCAACCAGCGAATAGCAAACTTAACGAGAAAGATAAAGCCTTAAAAGCCTCTGCTCAAGAAAACGAGACGGCTTCCGGACTTAATGTTTTTCCTGTTCCAAGATTAATTACAACAGACAACACAGAAATAGTTGGAAGGCATCCAAATAAAGCTGGGTTCATTATAATCGGTGATAGTCCAGATTACCAGTCCAAGTCCGAAATAAACTTGGTCGCAGGCGCTCTAGGATTCGCTCAGACGGCTTTAGATCCAAACACCGGGGAACCAACCACCTATCAGTTTCCGAACAAAGCAGACGCCGCTAGCGTGGTTATTTCGGAGGCAACAGACAACACGGGAATTGTTTCTCTACCAGGAAAACCAAACTATCGTTCAGCAGTCAAAGCTAAAGCTGATGTGATAAAGTTACATGCCAGGGAAGTTTTAGAGCTTTCTGCTGGTGGTGAAAACTACATGGCAAATGGTTCAAAGATTAATTCGCCCTATGGAGCAATTCACATAATAGCCGGTAATAAAGTTGATGATGGAGATTACTCATTACAGCCAATGGTAAAAGGCGATAATCTTAAAAAGTATTTAGATGAGATTACTGAAACCGTAGCTAACATGAACTCTAACCAACAAAAAATAATAGAGCAGATTTTGTTAATCCAAACTATTTTAATACCAATTGTTAGTTTATTATCTGTTCCGATCCCCGCGCTCGTTCCACTCGGAGTCAAACTGGGTCAAGATACGGTACAATCCGGCATCAACCTTTGTAATAACTTGGCTGGTGGCATAAATAATGAAATAAGAAAGATAAATTACAACCAGCCTTTCTCTCCAGGCTCAATTTTAAGCAAGTTTAATAAGGTAAATTAAGATGGGATTACCTAAAGATATTTATAAGCAAGCAAAAGATTTCTTTAAAAAGGAAATTGATAGTGTAAATAAGCCATTCGAAGATTATGGTCAAATTCTTGGTAGCAATGAAAATAAAATTGATGACCCTGTAAATTATTTTGCTATAACCTGCCTAAGATTATTAACTTTAGATAACACAGACCCAATAGACAATCCAGATAAGTTTTCTCAATTAGCTTTAGCGACAAGAACAAACTCGTTTAATCAAGTAATAGGCAATTCATCTATAGATATTGGAACAGGCAAAGGCAATTCAAACAATCTGCTTTATAAATTGGCATCAGATTTTTTGAAAGACGCAAAGATAGAAACCAAGTCTTCTGTCATTCAAACAGCCTCAGCTAACCCAGCTTTTCAAGAACTATTAAAGTCAGTTTCTATAAGTGACAAAAGAACTTATGAAGCAATAACAAGACAGGCTTTCTTTAATTGGCATTATGGAGAATATGTTTCAGGCAAAACTATTGAAAGACAATTTGGGGGCAACCAATTTCGTCAAACTCTTTTAGATTTACAAAAGATAAATGTAAGTAGTGGTGAAAAACAGGTAAGAATCTCTATAGATGGCTCGCCCTTTAACGCTGGTTATCCAGTTGTTTGTGTTGTTTTTGAAGCTGATCTTGTTTTTGAAGCTGATCAAATTATAAATCAACAAGACATAATTGAAGAGGCTGGTAAATTTGTTTTTCCTTTATTCGGCAGGATAATTCCGGAAAGTTATGATGATTATCTTGTTAAGGTTTTTACTCATAAAAAAGAAGAGAAAGACCATTCAAAACTTTCGTTTATTAAAACAGAAAACGGATCTTACAAAGTTTGTGTTGGGTTTGATTATGCCAACTTAATAACTCTTCAAAAGGCCAAAGAGATTGATCTTGGTGAAATTCAAAATTTTGAAGTTAAACTGGGAGAAAGCAAGAATGTTAGAATAAAAACATTCATGGCTATTAATGGGCAATCCACAGATTCAGTCATTAGAAAACAAATAGAAGACACAACTATCAAGCTTATGGAGAAAAATGACGCTGTTCAAAACGGCCCAGCTTTGTTTTTTGATTTACAGAAAGAAGCAGAAATAGGAGACATCAAAGATAAAGCTGAAAAATATGAATTTATTAATAAATCTATAACAAATGCCACACTTAAAAGACAATACTCCTTAAATCTTGAAAATGCAGGACAGAACCTTGATGATGTCTATAAAAATAACATCTTAGAAAAGTTTATTTCAGCTAGATTTTCAGATCCAAGATCAACTCTTTATGATTTAGATCCAGAACAAATTCTAGAAGATGTTATCTTTTATTATGATGAATTTGACAACTTATTAGCGGTTGGTGTTTCTCCAAAGAAAAACACTAAAGTAAATCCAAGCATTACTTTAAAAAGAACAAAACAGAATCAAGTTCCTTTTGAATTTGGAGAACAATCACAACCTATTTCTAGTTTAGATTCTTATTATTCAATTATTCCTGTTTTAAATTATAGCAGCCCTACATCTTTAATAAACAACAGATTGCCAGGATTTTTAGTCCTAGTTACCGATTTTTATTTTGATAAATTTAATGTTGAATCGCCCGGCCTGCCAGTCCAGATCAAGTTCAATGATCTAAAAACCTCTATAGTCGGAACTAATCAAATCTTCGCTACAGTCCTTCTAAAGACCATAAATGAATTCTTTTATCAATCAAATTCAATTTTAAAAGCGGAAGACGAAGGAATTCAAGTCTTTTTAAAGAACTTTCATTATCCAAAGTTAATCTTCAAGCCTTCAGTCCCAAAACAAAAAGACACTGGAGAAGACGATTCGGGTTTGGTTAAACCAAAAATTCAGAATGCTCCTGCTACAAAAGAAGATAAGAAAAAAATCTATGATGTAGCAGACTACAACTCTTATTCTAAATCTCTATCAAAACAAGTCTTTATTAATGTTGCTCAAGTTAGTAATAGTCCCTGCCTTCAGGATTTAGCCAATGTCGTAAGAGATGGATCGTTAGACCAGATTTATCTTACCCTGCTAACCAAGTTTCCTTGGGATGAAATCTTAGCCAAGTCTCTATTGACTAGATTAAGACAGGTTAGCAATTTAGTTGGATCAGAAGAAGCCAAAGCATTCGCTAATCAAGTTAATGCTTGTTTAGCTGATGCCAACATCGACAAATTATTAGCTGCTTTTGCAAATCTCAAAGAAGCCTTCTTGAATCTAGACAAAATAATTCAAGCTTCTTTACCAGAGATTCCAAAGTTGAATCAACTAATTCCTTACATTTATGTTTTGGACTTTCAAAAGGTTTATCGTGATCTTCTAGCTAAGGCCATCGAAGAAGCAATCAAAAAAGCTCTACAATTTATCCTTGGAATAATGCTTGAAGACATTTTAGCTAGATGTCAAGAAGATGCCAGTCTTCAAACTCTACTCTATGATAAATTAGGCGACCCTCTTGGCTTTTTAGATAGTTTTGAAGATAAAATCAACAAAGCTGCATTTGAAAAGCCAACCTCGGATGAACTCGGACTAGAAAAGGTTTATGTTAATTTAAATAATTTAATAATAGCCAGCAGAATAGACAACATAAATAATGTTTATCAGGGCCTATTGGATCTTTTTCCAATCATGGATGAAACAATCAAAGCATCTGGAAGAAATAAGAATTCTGCAATGGAAGAAATTTTAAACGGACTTTCCGTTTCTATTCCGGCAGAAGACACCAAGGTCTTATTGAATGGAACAGCTTTAGATCTATCTTACAACAAGGTAATAGCCTATTCTAAAACAAACAACTTCATTAAGACCAGCTTGAAGAATAAGTTTAATGTTGGAATCTTTTATGATTATTTAAGCAAGTTTATAAAGATTCAAATAATCAATAATAAGATAGCTCAGGTTACTAGAATAATTCCAGATCCTTGTTTTGTTAATTTCGGAAGCCTTGGAATCCAAGATTTAGAGATTTTAGGAGATTTAGATGTTGACAGCTTAGTCAACAATGCCGCCGATGAAATTAATTCTATTTGTTCTAGATTATCTGAAAGTCTTTTAAATTTCTCAATAGAACTACCAAGTCTGATTTCAGACTCTTCTAAGAAATCTTTACAAAAAGCTGTGGATAATAGCACTCAACCAATAATCCAAAACCAACAAATAATAAAAGACTCTTTACTTAATAAAGTTGATGAGAACATTAAAAAAATTAGTACTACTTACACATCCTATGGTCTGCCACAACAAGACCAAAAATCAACTGACTCAACATTATTTCAAGCCTTAAAAACTGGTTTAAATCAGATTTCCTCAAAAGATAAATTTGATTATATTTACGAATCATTTAATACTAATTTCTTTGATGGAGGGTTTAAGATTTATGGTGATCAAAATACCAATAGTAAAACTCCATTCTCACCAACTATAGATTCTATTGTCAATGCCCCACCAGACTCCTATTTTTCCTTTTTGCTTTTTGAGTTGTTTGGAGCAACTGTTCTAACAAAAGAAGAAATAGTGGAGACATTTAATCTCTTAAAAGATAGCGAGTTATTTAAAACCAAGATAGAACAAATTTTTAATACCAAGAGCTTGATTGAAAGATATAATAATGTTTTTAATAATGTTATTAACGAGGGTGGTAAAAATGCAAATTTATTTGCTTCTAACATGAAAGAAATGAAAAAAATAATTAATGAAACAAAAGGTAAATAACAATGCTTGGTTATGATGCTTATTCAAAAAGTCTTTTATTTTCTCTACTAGATCAAAAAATAAGATTATTTCTTTTAAAAAGATCTGTAGTTAATTTAACAGTATTTATCAAATTTCAAAAGACTGGCTCAATAGGTCTTAAGAAATCTATGATAGATAAATTATTTGCTTTATTTATAAAACAATTAAAAAATGAAGGAAGGTACGAGGAATACTCAATTGGCTCAATATTGGTTGAGACTCCTGATTATAATTTTTTAATAAATGATACGGCAACAACACTAAACAGAGCAGAAGAATCATTAAAAAAAATCTTTGATGAAATTTTTAGTAATGCCTTTCCATTGGAAACTGGCGTTGAATTGAAAGAAGCGGGCAGCAATGAAGATGTTGATTTTAGCTTCATAAAAGATAAAGAATTAATTAGAGAAGTTGGGACTTACGATAATTACGATTATTTAAAAAACTCCAAAATGATAGATTTATTTGGAGAAAACAAATTTTATGTTGAGACATTCTGGAGAGAAAATAATAATAAACCAGAGCTGTTTTATGCAAGTACCGAAGAGAAAAATAAAAATAGTTCTTTAGGTTTTGTCAGAGGTGCCAGATTAATGGTAAATATTACCTCTTTATTAGAGCTAGTAGATTCGCAAAGACCTCCGAATGCCGCACCAGGTATTGATAAATCAACAATTTCACCAGACCTGAAGCCTGGAAATTTTTATGAAAAAAAGTCCTTAAAGCCAGGTTCTTCTGTTCCTTTTTACAATAACAACCTTTACCTAGACACAAAAGACTATCCCTTACCTTTTTTATCAAAATTTATAGAAACAAAATTTGGAGATGGTAGTAGCTACACTTATGATATTAAAATTAATGAATACAACTCAATGTTAGATTTAGCCATTAAGGCCGTATTCACTACGGGTGTTTCGCTCGGTAAAGGAAACAACTGGATTTATAGTGATGAAACTGCATTTGGAACTTCGGGAACAAAGCTAAAACCAGACTCTAAATTTAATTTTTATACTAAATTAGATAATAAAAATCTAGATTCTGAAAATCTAAAATGGTCAAAAAGTTTAATTTCTTTTGAAGTTTTTGAAGAGATAAAGATGGATATATTTCCCGGCAATAATGAATTTGTGCCTTATCCTGCTTCAACTTATAAACTTTATTTTCCAATAGTTTTAGGCGAATATATTTCTAAAAGTGGTGAAACCGACGATCAAATAATCCAAAAGCTTTTAACAAACAATCAAATTATTGATTTTTTGAAAAAAGTAAATATCAAAGAGATAATCAAGCTATTAAGTCCTGAAAATTTAATTGACCAGACTGAACAACTTTATATATCAATTTTTGGCGAGGGCGTCAGTAATGAAGATGATCTTTTAAATAAAATGCTCTTAAAACTAATTAATTTTGACGAGGAAATATAATGGCAACCGGAGTTTCAGTAAAATTACCGCTTCAAATAACCAAAGAGGATGGACCTTACGGTCTAAACAAAGATCTAATTAGTACTGTTAAGCAGAACTTTAAGAACCTTGTTCTTACCGCTCCTGGTGAAAGAATAATGGACACCGAATTTGGTGTTGGTGTTTATGCTCTTTTATTTGAGAATTACACTTCAGAAGCCAAAGAAAAAACAAGAGCTAGAATAGTAGAGCAAGCTAAATTCTACATGCCATTTATTCAAATAAGATCAGTTAATTTTGATGATTCAGAGATAGATTCAAACAAAATCTTTATAGGAATCAACTATTTTATTAGCGCCCTTAACTATGAAGACATTCTACAAGTCAATCTGAATGGAGACACAATTTAATGCCCAGTGTAAAACCACCTATTTCTTACACAAGTAAGGATTTTAACTCAATCAAAAAGGATTTAATAAACTATGCTAAAGTTTATTATCCAAACACCTACAAAGACTTCAATGATGCTTCATTCGGTTCAATGATGATTGACATGGTTTCTTATGTTGGTGACATTCTTTCTTTTTATATCGACTATCAAACAAATGAATCTCTCCTAGAAACCGCAATTGAAGAACAAAACATAGTTAAAATAGCAAAACAACTAGGCTATAAGTTCAACTCTGCTCCAGTTTCAACCGGAGAAGCTGCTTTTTATGTTTCAGTTCCAGCCCTCAACAACGGCTCTGGCCCCGACACAAACTTAATTCCAATCCTTAAAGCAGGGACTATTGTAGCTTCTGAATCAGGAGCAACTTTTACTTTAATAGAAGATGTTGATTTTGCTAATGCTAAAACAGAAATTAAAGTTTCAACTGTAGATGCCAATGGAACTCCAACTGCCTTTGCTTTTAAAGCTTATGGCAACATAGCTTCTGGAGAAGACTTTCAAGAGCAAATAGATGTCGGAGATTTTGAGAGATTTCTCAAATTAAGATTAGCCGAAGAAGGCATTTCCGAGATTTTAAGTGTTTATGATTCAGATGGTAATGAGTTTTTTGAAGTTGATTATCTCTCACAAAACACAGTATTTAGATCAATAAGAAACATAGGCGCAGACGCCGATACAATTCCTTATATCTTAAGAAACATGTATGTTCCAAGAAGATTTGTAGTAGAACACACTGTGGATGGTGAAACTTACATTCAGTTTGGCTTCGGTTCCGAGACAGAAATAGAAAACAAGTCTTTTCCTGACCCTATTGCCGCAGCCTTACAACTAAATGGAAAGAATTATTTCTCAGATAAAAGCTTTGACCCATCTCAAATCCTCAAAACAGAGAAAATGGGAATTGTCCCAGTTAATACGACTTTAACTATTTCTTATAGAAAGAACACAATTGATAATGTTAATGCAGCAGTAGGAGCAGTTTCTATTGTGGTTAATCCAAAAGTAGAGTTTAGAGTTAGTTCGATAGCCGCAGCTACAGCACTACAACAAATTTCGGTTTTTGAAGTAAATAACGAAGAACCTATCGTTGGTAGTGTTGCTCTACCCACAGCAGAAGAGATTAAGTTTAGAGCTATGGATTCCTATGCCGCTCAAAATAGAGCCGTTACAAAGCAGGATTACATTAGTTTGGTTTATCGAATGCCAGCTAGCTTTGGCTCTGTTGCAAGAGCTAACATCGTTCAAGACACTAATAGTTCTAAGAGAAATTTGAATCTTTATGTTGTAGCTGAAAATGCCTCTGGAAATCTCACAAATGCTTCAACAACTTTAAAGCAAAACATTAAGAATTGGCTGAATAGCTATAAGATGGTCAATGATTCAATTGACATTCTTGATGCTCAAATTGTTAATATTGGAATTAATTTTCAAGTTATTGGAGAACTAGACAAGGACTTTACAATTGTTCTAAACGATTGTGTTGAAGCCCTAAAGGCCAAATACCAAACAAAATTTAATCTTGGAGAGCCCTTTTACATTTCAGATGTCTATAGCACCTTAAATGAGGTTGATGGAGTTGTTGATACTTCATCTGTAGAGATTGTAAGAAAATCTGGTTCTGGTTATAGTCCGTCACAATTTGACATAGTTCAGAACACAACCAAGGACGGCAGACTAATTAAAGTACCAAACAATTTAATTCTAGAAATCAAAAATTTTGATTCAGACATCGTTGGGGTGATTAGATAATGGCCATCAAAAGATTCTTTGCTACTAAAGACAACACCATAACCAATGCTTTTAAAGATGGTTTAACAACTCGCGGAACTGGCTCCAACATGGGACTAGCCGACATAATGGAAGTCTTTAGCATCTACGGGCAAGCTTCAACCGCTTCAAGTGAATTATCAAGAGCCTTGGTGGAATTCGACATTTCCTCAGTTCAAGCCGCTAGATCAGCAGGGACTATTCCAGCATCTGGTTCAGTTGACTTCTACCTTAGAATGTTTGATGCTCCGCATACAGAATCAACACCAGTAGACTTTACTCTCACAGTCGCAGCCGTTTCACAATCTTGGGTAGAGGGAACTGGATTAGATACAATCAATTACACAGATCTAGGTGTTTCTAACTGGATTAAAGCTAATTCTTCAACCAATTGGACTAACCAAGGCGGCGACTTCCTAACTGGTTCCGGCGACACTTTGATGTTTAAAAGCCAAGAATTCCCACTTGGAACTGAAGATTTAAATGTAAATGTTACCTCTCTTGTTGAGGAGTGGATTATAGGAACAACTGGTAGTTATGGTTTTGGAGTTTTCTTAACTTCAAGCCAAGAAGACGACACAACTTCTTATTACACAAAGAAGTTTTTTGCCAGAGGAAGCGAGTATTTTCACAAAAGACCAGTTTTAGAAGCTCGTTGGAATAGCCACATAGGCGATGATAGCTCTAATTTTTATCTTAGCTCTTCTAGATCACCAGCAGCAGATAATCTAAACGACATTTACATGTATAACTATGTTAGAGGGCAGTTGGTCAATGTCCCAAGCATAGGAGAATCAGCCATTTATGTTAGCCTCTATTCAGGCTCAGATGGCCCTACAGGCTCTCCTTTAGCTCTACCCGTAGGTGGAGGCGTTTCTGCCGGTGGAGACGCTACAGCGACCGGCAGCTTCGTTTCTACGGGCATCTACAAAGCCAGCCTAGCGTTTGATTCATCCTCCATCACCACGGTCTATCCTGTTTGGCACGACAACGCTGGAACACAATTCTTTACAGGTTCAGCTATAGCAGTTAAACCACAAGAAAGTGCCGCTACATTCCCAATAAAAGATTGGGTAATAAACATTACTAATCTTAAATCTGTCTATTCTACAGACGAAGTTGCCAGACTTAGACTTTATGTTCGACCAAAGAACTGGAATCCAAATCTTTACACCGTGGCTCAAACCGAAATTGAAACAACCCCAATTGAAAAAGCATATTTCAAACTAAACAGAGTTGTTGATAATTTAGAAGTCATTTCTTATGGAACTGGAAGCGGGAATGAGTCCTATACCCAACTATCTTATGATGCCTCTGGAAATTATTTTGATCTAGACATGAGTATGCTACAAAGTGGATACAATTATCAGTTGTCCTTCCTATTTAATCTAGTAGGTAATTACCAAGAACAGAGAGCTAAATTTAAGTTTAGGGTAAGCGATGGCGATTAAAGATTTATTCTCAAAACAAAAAGAACAATCAATAGAATTTAGAGGGGCTAATCAAAAAAGTCTTGACGAATTTCGTCAAGATATTGAGTCTCCTGAAGAAATAAAACAAATAAGAATCGAAGATGGTTTAGTCATTCCTGATTTAAATTATGCTTCTGCTTCTAATTTTGCCAAATACGGTTCAGCTAAGAAATACTATGAAGATTCTATTAAAAGAATTTACTCACAGTATCCTTATGATGGTTCCTCAGCAGAAAAAATTGCTTTTAGAAATGAGATAACTCAGCTAGAAAGGTATATTCTGGATAATGAATATCCAAGATCAACTGGCTTTGCTGAATTTGGTAAAGCTGGATGGGGTTCTTATGATGGCGATAGCTCGCTTGGATTTTCCAAAACTACTCTGCCAGAATACATTACCGCTTATGGTTATAAAACAAATCAGGTTTGGGATGCCGATTCAAAACAACAACAAAGCTTTCGACTAGATTTTACTCAAGGAGTAACCGTAGAATTCTGGATGAAGAAAAATGGCTTTGTGGCCCCATCTTCGCCAGTTAATTCAGCAGAAGCAATTATAGACATTAGAGATCCATCTTTAGCTTCTTCAAGCTTTAGTGTGTTTGTTAATGGAACCACAACATCTACAATTTATACTGTGTTTAATACCCCAACTGCAAATGCTACATTTTTCATGTCCTTTGATACGGGATTAGCCAATATTGCCGATTCAGAATGGCACCATTACGCCATTTCTTATCATGTATCTGGAACAAAGTATTATGCTGATTTGTATGTCGATGGAGAGTATGCCGATAGTGATAACAATGGTACTACAATTGTAGCCCTTACAGGTTCTTTAAAGGCAACCATCGGCGCGCTCGGCGGTGATTATTACAACGAAGATTCAAACATCCCAGCAGGATACGGAAAACTTTCTGGTTCTTTGGATGAAATAAGATTTTGGCAAGAAACTAGAAACGCCCAGCAAATAGGTAGAAACTACTTTACAGTTGTAAATGGTGGTGGAAACACAGACAGCTCAAAAGTTAATGATGATAACACTTTAAAATTAACAGCTTATTATAAATTCAATGAAGGTGTTACCGGAAATGCCACTACCGATGCTGTCGTTTTAGATTATTCAGGTCGTTTAGTTAATGGTGCTTGGACTGGCTATTCTTCCAACAGTCGTGATACTGGCTCTGCTATAACAATCTCCGGTGTTGGAACTGAAACTGGCGATCCAATTATTTATTTAACCCATCCAAGTGTCGCGACCCTATCTTCTAATTTAGAAGCTTCTGGCACTCAATACGATGCTTCTAATGTTGGAAATCTACAAAACTCTATTCCTCTATGGATGTTGGATGAGGATAATGAATCAGGTGGAGAACTAAAGAATTTATTACAAATTATTGGTAGCTATTTTGATACTTTACATTTGCAAACAAGTCAAATAACAAAGTATAGACACCCTGATTACCAAGATAATAGCAATGTCTCTGCAAATCCTTACAATGGAAGACTATTAACTTCGCTTGGATTTGACACTCCAGAAATTTTTATTGATAAAAATGTTTTAGAATCTATCGCTAACCAAGATGACAAGAGAAAGTTTGAAGATAAGTTAAATGAGATCAAAAACCTCATTTACAAAAACATTTATAACAACTTAACTCACATCAATAAATCAAAAGGCACAGTAAAAGCAATCAGAAATCTTTTGAGATGCTATGGCATTGACGATGATCTATTCAATTTTAATGTTTATGCAGACCAAGCCGAGTATGTCCTTAAAGATGATTACAAAAATAGCTCTATTAAGTTTGATTCGCTTGATTTAACTCCGTTTGCCAACACACAAAACTCTGAAGGTGTAATTTACAACTTTGCCGAATCTGGCAATTCTAATTCATCGCCTTACATCTCTGGTTCTACTTACGATCAATTAGGATTTACTGTTGAAGTAAATACGATTTTTCCAAAGACTCCTCCAAACTATCAAGATTCTGTTAATTTAACTGAACCGGCGATAGTTACAGCCTCTGTTTTTGGTCTTAGAGAAGCAAATTACACTAGTGACACAACCGTAACAGCACCAGATTATGCAGATGTTAGTGTTAGACTGATTAAAGTTGATAACACTGCTAAATTCCAATTAAGTTCTTCTATTGGAAGTGGCTTTGTTCTAGAAACCGACAGGTTTTACGATGTTTATGAGAATTCAAGATGGAGTCTTTCAGTAAGACTTAAGTACAATTCAGAAGAGTTCAAAACCATCTCAGGCAAAGATTACACACTTGAATTTAGTGGTTACAATTACGAACAAGACATTTTACAGAATTCGTTCGCTCTTACAAGTAGCATAGCTTCTGTTGATGGAGCGTTGTTTGTTCAGTCCGATAAGAGAGTTTATGTTGGAGCAGAAAGAACAAACATTACTGGTGCTTTAACTCATCGCTCAAACATGAAGCTTTTATCTGCTTTAGCTTGGGCTGATTATGTAGAGGACGATGAACTACAAGCTCATGCCAGAGATGTAACTTCATTTGGTAGAAAAGAACCCTACGATAACACTTTCACATTTACCTCTAATAACTTTGATGAAATTTATATTCCAAAGTTTGATTCATTGGCTTTAAACTGGGGATTTGATGTAGTTACATCTTCTAATGGTTCAGGTAAATTTGTAGTTCCAGACCTTTCATCCGGCTCCATAAACCTAGTCAGCAAGTATGGTGACTATTCTAAGATAGTTGGAATTCAGAACACAGCTCAAGGTTCAGAATTCCCCAATTCTTCAGATGTTAAGGACATTCAGTACCTTAACATTATGACTCAGCAAATTCCAGAAAATCTGAACACTGATAACATGATTCAGATTCTAGAGAGTGACGATGATTTATTCTTCTTAGACAATAGACCAGTTAAATACTTCTTTTCTTTAGAAGCTAGCATGTATGACACGATCTCTAGGGAAATGCTAAAAACATTTGCTGGTGTTCTTGACTATGGTTCTATGATTGGCTCTCCTATTGTAGATTACCAAGTAGAAAATAAAGACTTAAGAATAGCAAGAGAGAACTTCTTTAGCAGAGTAGAGAATCAACCAGACCTAGAGAAATATGTAAGCCTTTATAAATTCTTAGATAGTGCCATCGAAGGTGTTCTCTTTAATTTGATGCCCGCTTCTGCTAATTCCTCTGAAAGAGTTAGAACCGTCATCGAGAGTCACATTTTAGAAAGAGCTTCTCAGCGAAAAGTTTTAATTCCAAATGCTAAGTCTACAACAGACAAAGACGGAAATAAGCCCGTTGAAACCCCAGAACTAGGTCCGCTTAAGCTACCACAAGATGAATCTGATTATGATTTTGGTCCTAGAAAAGATCTTACTGATCGAACAGTAGACATAAGAATCGGATCTGATATAAGAGTCGAAAAAAGAGATTTTCGTGTTTTTAGAGTTCCATTAACTCAAAGAGCGGAAACAAAAGTGAGAGATTGGCTAGATAGCTATTCTAATAAGAGATTCGCTCAATCCAATGATTCAACTGGAACTTCTGCTTGGTATGCTGTTATGGCAGAAAGAACAGAAGGTGGATTAGTAGCTCCAACTGATGGGGATAAAGCTACAAGAAGGTCTCTATTCAGAACTAGAAAACAACAAAAGATCTTAGAAGCCGGCGGTGTAACAAAGGCACAAGGCGATGTTCAACCAATAGCTCTTTATTCTACACAGAGATTGAATCAGGGCGGTAATTTAATCATTCCTTTAATTCAACCAGAGGAAGTTGGCAACATCGTTTTATTAACTAAAAAAGATCAATTAATTGTTGCTGAAGATTTAATCAAAAACTTTGTTGATTTTGATTTATCAATTCAGGATAACACCTCTGGGAATGAACTAAGAGATCCAAATAAATTGCCAATAAGATTTACTGTTAGTGGTTCTAGCGACTTCTTTGGGGTTCTTAGTGGCTCTCTACAAGGGCATCACCTGGACACTTACTATGGCAACGATTTTCAGAATCCGCTACAAGGTCCATTTACAGAACAACATGTCGGCGGTCTTAAACACAGACACACAGAAATCGGACAATCTCTTGATAGGCCAGAACTCTACAAAATCGACACAAGAGGCTCGTCCGATGATAAAGTTAGAATCTACAATCCTAGATTCAATCCAGACACCAACACTTACGACTTTAACATTCCAAGAGTTAAATTCTCAAGAGATGAATTAGTTAAAAGAGCCTACAACATAAAGAACATTAAGA
>Ga0208019_1000716_pt1 | contig 17943 bp, 23 predicted proteins | sample CB_VirMetaG_5_FD_184540 | JGI IMG/M metagenome (GOLD analysis project Ga0208019, IMG submission 184540) | Freshwater to marine saline gradient viral communities from Chesapeake Bay - CB_1508_1D Viral MetaG (SPAdes) (version 4) | ecosystem: Environmental > Aquatic > Marine > Coastal | place: USA...
TTGCGTGACTCTTCCATCATTTCCTCGTCCGGTTCCTCCAGTTCCATTACCAGAGTCTTCGGCCTGGGCGATGCTCCCATTGCCATTCCTTGTTCCATTGACGGAATGTAACCCGTTAGACCCGGCCTTTCCTGATTCCCTTCCAGAGCCAGATTCGTCCGCTCGAGACCCTGCTCGCATGCTGCTAAACCACGATTGTATTGATCATACAGCGGAACATCGTTTTCTTCATTAGCAAGAGGTTGGCCAAAGTCTTCTTCGAAGTTAAGACAACGGCACTTCACTTCATCTTGCACGAAGCTATCGAGGAAGCCAGCAACACCGTGGTACATGATATTTAAGGTTTGATTTATTCCTTTTACAATAATACTATGGCAACTTTCTTTGACCCTACTTACGATCCTCAGAAGGACTCTGCATCTTCTGCGGTTGATGTATCTGATCTAAATCCTGAACAGAAAAGAGACGTAGATTTACGAAGATTAGACGAAGAAGAACGGGACAGATTTTCAGACAGACTTAAAACATTTGGATATGAACGCAAATTTGATGCATTAGGAAGAGGCTCAACAGATCAAGAGGATGCGCAAAATCGAATAGGAAAGTTTATGCGAGCAGCTAAGACCGCTGGTGCATACAAGACGAGAGCAGGTATTGCAGAACCAACTCTCCGAGGCAAAACACCCAGGAACTCTGCAATCATTGATGTTTCAAGCTTCGGAACTCCCTTTGGAGGGACTGTGTTGCCCTCCATGGGAGACACTGCAGGACGCGCTGGAAGCACAAACTACGCAGATAAACCTTTACCAAAATTTGGAACTTTTTACGGTTTTAATTAAACTTGGGAAAAGACAACTTCAGCCGGTTGATCCTGATACTTGCCTTTCCGGTCTTGGTAGCTGGTAACGCAAGGGGCACCACGATAGAAGAGGAGTTGAGTTATCCCTTCATTTGCGTAGATGCGATTAAAGAGACCAGTGCAGTTACTAATCTCCAGGGTCAAGTACCCTTCCCACCCGCTCTCAGCTGGCGTGATGTTGACCAGAATCCCGGAACGTGCATACGTCGATTTACCTACAGCAACGACAGTAACGTCTCGTGGGAGCTTTAAACGTTCTTGTGCAACGCCAAGACAATAACCGTACGGAGGCAACAGGAAGTATTGACCTCGCTCATCCTCTAGAAGATCAGCAGGTTTCAGGATGTCAGGATCAAAATCTTTTGGGTCACAATCACCGGCTTGTACTTTGCCGAAAATTAAACATTGTTTGGGAGATAAACGGATGTCATAGCCGTAGGAACTCAGGCCATAGCTAAGAAGTTTGCGATCGTTTTCTTTGCTGACCAGGTGATCAACAAAGGGTTCAATCATCTGTTCTTCTTTTGCTAGCTTCTCGATTTCCCAGTCGGCTAAGACGCTCATAACCCTTATCAATCGTTTATCAGTATAGGGAATTCAGCAAAGAATACGTCCTTTTTCTGAGTAGATATCAATGAATCTCTCTACTGCTACACCAGAAGAATCCATTGGCGGCAAGTAAACCAAAAGGGAAGTACAAGTTTTGTGTTTGTCAATGCCTTTACTCGTATGTTTTAAAAGGATTGGTGCAGTCTTTAAAACGCACACAGGAAAATCAAAGATCTTTTGTTCATAACGAATCATGTCCGGACAATTCGAAAAGAAAAGACCTTGTTTAATGTGACGTGCCATCCAACTCCTATACAGCTTTCGAAACCAAACGGCAGGAGAGGATACCAGTGTTGGAGACGATGAGCGTGTCATCTTCCAGCGATCATTCTTTTTATCCCAGAAGTAAGCACCACTGGGAGGAAAAAGGTAAACACTTCCATACCACTGCTGACAATTCAAAGCATCGTCAGAAGGAGTGTAATATTCTTTGGCTTCCACGTATTCGTTGGCAATTTTTGAGCTGGCAACATCTAAATCAATGCCCTCAAGAAGACCATGTGCTGAAGCAACCAAATCATAGTTAGTGATCAGCTCACGGTCTTCAACGTGGGCACGTATGTTTGGAAGACCCATTAGTTATCGGTCATCTGATTGTAGTCAACTTCGCAGTATCGCATTCCTTTTTCATCATTAATTAAGTATCCAGCTTTTTCTTGCGGATCGATATTCTGTGCAGCTTGGAGGATACGACGGAAAGTTTCTGCCATATCACCGTCATTGTCGCGTTCGCACTCTTCTTGTGCAGCATGAATCTCCTTGAGGGTCAGGAAGAACATTGAACGGGACATGTTCTCAGGCTGGAACACCATCACGCCAGGTCCTTCGTGTTCCCACATCTTGCAATAGTGTTTGCCCATGTCACCAAGAATTAAACGCACGGTTGCATCCAGCATCCGGGCTTTCGTCTCGTCCATCTCAGGACCGATGACAGAAGCGATGAGTTTTTCCCGTCGATTCATTGGTTTAAGAGTCCTTGCCGCGCTAAAGATTCCATTAGTTTATCCGTTGGCTGGTATAAAACGACCATTTTTCCCAAAATGCCTCGTTTCTTAGCCAGCTTTCCGTTTTCGTCCCGCACTTTATTTAATTCTCCCGAGCGTATCAGATATTCGGCTACGCAACGCAACCTTCTTTTCAAAGGAAGCTCAGCCTGTGGAAATTTACCGCATATAGTATCGGCCTGCATGTCTTGAAAGGCTAAACGCAGGCGATTGGCTAGCGTCATTCCAGAATTTGCGTCCTCTTCTTCATAATTTTTTAGGTTTTTTAGGTATCGTTGCAGGCATGCATCGTCAAAAGACCCTTCAGGAGGAAGAAACATCTCCAGCTGACAGTAGATCGAGACAGGTAAAAGCTCTCGATAATTTTCGAGCGTTACGTCCTCAATCTCAAAGCCTTTAAACCGATGAGCCATTAATCCAACGCATCAAAAGACGTTGTCACATACATATTTGATTTAGGTTTCCGGTAATCAGCGGGCGTAAATTTTGGATTTTTGGCAAACGATCTGACCAGACTGTTCCAGGGAATGCGAATTATGGCTTTTTTATTGGGGTTTGGAGAAGCGTTAACGTAGTGAATACCTTCAACCCACCCTTTATCAGGTGATTTACGACCAATTGCCATCCAATTCCTTAGCGTTTGATCAGATACGTTGAGTCTCCTGGCACATTCCTCAGTAGAAATATACTCATCTGAGTAAGCTTCAGGGTTTAGAACGTCCGTTTCTCCACTTTCATAGCGACTGTGCCACATGGAGGACAAGACATTCTTGATCCCTTTTAATTCAGAGGCAATGTCTTCAAGACCTTTCCGGATACCGTAAGCCATAACAGCACTTTTCTTGATTAAATGCTAACGTGTGGAGAAACGAATTGCTAAAAGTGGAAGAACAAGTTCCTCCCAGCCAACAATTAAAGATGGCTCAAGTCACACCTGAGCAACTTGAAGAAATGAAAGCGCTTGCACGTGAACGTGCGCTTGCTCAGACTATTGCTCAACAACAAGAGAGACAGACCGAGCAACTTGGCACTAGGCCTCAGGTTATTTATGTGAGGCGCAATCCAACCGTTGCTGAGCTATTGCTTCTTATAGTTGTGTGCTGTGGCATTGTCACAGGTGTTCAGTGGACCTGGAGTACAGCTTCCTCTCTTTTACCACGGATTGAGATCAAAGTAAAGTAAACAAAGCGATTTATAATACAGATAAGAATTACGCGTAAAAGTAGGTGGCAAATCGTAAGATCTCCGAGTTTTCGGCCATCAATGGGCTCGATATTGATGAGGAGGACCTACTTACGTTGGTTCATGTCTTCGAGGTTGACCCAACACTTCGAAACAAGAAAATTACTTTTACGCAATTTAGGAATTATCTTGATCAATATTACTTTTATGTTTCGGGTGGCACGATTAGTGGCAATCTGACCGTAACAGGTAACCTCGGCGTAAGTGGTAATACAGCTTTAAATACGGTTGAAAGCTCTGGACTTGCAACCTTTAGTGGTGTTGTTGTTCAGAACAGCCTGACTGCAACAGGAAATATCAGTGGTGCAACCGTAACCGGAACGAATGGACTATTTACAACCGTTCAAGGTGTAACGGGAATTTTCACCACCCAGCTTTCTGGAGCGACGATCACAGGTGACACTGCCAAAGTTTCAAGTATCACTGGTGTTTCGGGAGTCTTTACTACTTTCTTAAGTGGTCAGACCATCACCGGAAACAGTGGTCAGTTCACCACTATTACAGGAGAGACAGCAGGGTTTACCACAGTTACAGGCACCACTGTCACAGGAACCACTGCGAATTTTGCCACAGTTAGTGGCACCACAACTACCGGTACAAATGCCAACTTCACAACCGGTACTTTTGGAACTCTTGTTGCTGGAAGCCATACAGTTACGGGTGGATTAACAGTATCTGGAGATTTGAGTGTTAAAGGCTCAGGTTTCTTCAGTTCTGGTGTTCAAGTTACAGGAACTCTAAGCGGCACCACCTTTACGGGTACTGCTGCTCAATTTACTAATATTACTGGCACCACTGTTATCGGTACAACTACCGTCTCAGGTGCAACCGTTACAGGTAACACCGGTAACTTCACATCTATCAATGCAATTACCGCGACATTTACTACGGGAATTGTTAGAGAAAGTATTACTGTTACTGGAGATGCCACGTTAGAAAGCGGTCTTTCAGTATATGGTGATGCTTACTTTAGTTCGGGTGTAAATGTTACTGGTACTTTAAGCGGAACTACCGTTACGGGTGTAACTGCTAATTTCACAACCGGTACGTTTGAAACTTTAATTACTTCTGGACATACTGTTACAGGAAATTTAACAGTTACTGGAGATATTAATGTAGACGGAAATGGTTATTTTAGCTCTGGTCTCAACGTAACAGGAACATTAAGTGGTTCAACTGTTACAGGAACAAGTGCTCAATTTACCAACATTACTGGTATTACTGTTGTCGGAACAACGACTGTTTCCGGAGCGACCATTACAGGCACTTCAGTTCAAGCAACCAATATTACAGGCCAATCTGTCATTGGTACCACTACTGTTTCCGGTGCAACTATTACAGGCAATACCGGTCAGTTTACTGAATTAACAGGCAACACGGCAGGATTCACCACTGTCACTGGAACTACTGTCACTGGAACCACAGCCAATTTTGTTACTGTTTCCGGAACTACTGTCACTGGAAACACTGCTCAGTTTACTGATGTAACAGGAGCAACATTAACAGTTACCACCCCTTCTGGAGCCACAGCAGCGTTAGTTTGTTCAGGTGTTGTTTCTGGCGATACAAACGGTTTCATTATTAAAGGTCCATTGATTATTCTCCCTTAATTTCTGGGTTTAAAATAAAAGAAAAGTATCTAACGAAATGGCATACGGTGAATTAAAAGTTGATACTATCACGTTTACGAACGGTGGTACTGACACAAGTGTTGCCGTTTCTGGTTTAGTTTTAAACCCAACTTTTTCAGGAGATATAACCAGTACCGGAACCATTTCTGGTGAAATTATTTTAGGTGGGACTACCGTTTCAGGTGCAACGGTAAGTGGTGGTGATGGCATATTTGTTAGCGGCGTCTTTACAGATCAGGTTTCTGGTGCAACCATTACAGGTAACACTGTTAAAGCAACTAGTATTACTGGAGTCAATATAATTGGCACCACCAGTGTCTCTAGTGCAACAATAGTTGGTACAACTACCGTCTCAGGAGCAACTGTTACAGGTACAGCAGGTAACTTCACCAACATCACAGGTGGAGCATCTACTTTTACTTCTAATGTAACTCTGAATGGACAATCTGATCTGCGTTTTGCAGATGCAGATAGCAGCAACTACGTAGCTTTCCAGGCTCCAGGGACTGTTGCTAGTAATGTGACCTGGACGTTACCTAATACAGATGCAACGGTCAGTGGATATGCTTTAGTTAGCGATGGAGCAGGAAACTTAAGCTGGGCTTCTGCAGGTGGTAGCGGTGGCGACCCAGGAACTGTTACAGGTGACTTAAGCGTCAGTGGCTCTGGTTTCTTTGCTTCAGGTATTAGTGTTACTGGTACAGTTAGCGGCCAAACAATCACCGGAACAAGTGTTCAAGCTATAAATATTACCGGTCAAACTATTGTTGGAACTACAACGGTTTCTGGTGCGACGGTTACGGGTACAGCAGGTAACTTCACCAACATCACAGGTGGAGCATCTACTTTTACTTCTAACGTAACTTTGAATGCACAATCTGATTTGCGTTTTGCGGATTCAGATAGCAGTAACTGGGTTGCGTTCCAGGCTCCGGCAGCTGTTGGCAGTAACGTTACTTGGACCTTGCCTGATACTGATGCAACGGTCAGTGGATATGCTTTAGTTAGTGATGCAGCAGGAAACCTGAGCTGGGCTTCTGCAGGTGGTGGTGGCTCTACCTTATCTGGTCAGACGGATTCTGCCACACCTTTTGAGACCAGTCTTGGTTTTGAGGCTGGTTTAAATAACACCGGAATATACAATACATTTATTGGTTATCAGGCAGGTAAGGCTAATACAACAGGTAGCTACAATACTGCGTTTGGTAGTCTAGCATTAGACGCTAATACAACAGCTAGTTATAACGTAGCGATTGGTTACCAAGCTGGATCGGCATCGATAACAAACAGTAATAACGTTTTTATTGGTACTCAAGCAGGACTAACAACCACTGCAAACTTCTGTACCTACATTGGACATCAAGCCGGTTACTCTCAAACTACCGGTGGTTTTTCAACGTTCCTTGGAAATAAAGCCGGTGCTTCGCAAACCACCGGAGAGCAAAATACATTCTTAGGACTGAATGCTGGCTTCGCAAATACAACTGGACAATTAAATACTTTTGTTGGTCAATATTGCGGGGATACTAATACAACTGGTCAAGGTAATGTAGCAGTCGGATTTAACGCATTAACCGCTAATACCACTGGTCAAGGTAATACTGCAGTAGGTACAGCTGCAGGTATTAGCATTACTAGGGGCCTGTTTAATACTTCTCTTGGTTATATAGCAGGAGACTTATTAACGACAGGCAATTTTAACACCTCACTTGGAGCCAACGCTCGGCCATCAACTTCAACAGCAACTGGTCAATTCACTCTTGGTGATACCAACGTAACTAACTTACGTTGCAATGATACTACAATTTCTTCTCTGTCTGATATTCGAGATAAAACAAACGTTAAAAATTTACCTTTTGGACTTGACTTTATCAATAAGTTGCGTCCGGTTCAATTTGACTGGGCAGCACGAGATGGTTCCCGTAAAGGCAAAAAAGACTTTGGCTTTATTGCCCAGGAACTGGATGAAGTTGAAACACATTTCAACACGCAGCCCTACACCCGTTTAGTCCACAAAGAAAATCCTGAGATGTGGGAAGCAGATCCCATGAAGACTTATCCGATTTTAATTAAAGCTGTACAAGAGCTTTCCGCTAGACTTGAAAAGTTAGAGGGCACACTGTAAAACTTTTCGTTTTACACAGTGTTATAATTAAAAAAAAGTTCGAAAAATGGCCTTTAATATTGCAGTCGGCGCTACCCGAGCAATTTCCAAAGCAGTACCTACCGTTAAAACCAACGGCAAGGTCAGCAAGTGGGATCTGACCATTGTTTACAGCTGTGGCGGTGTGACCAAAGATTTCCCTCGTAATATCGAGGTGGAATACCTGGATAAAGAGCCGACCGATTTTACGAAAGACGAGCTTTTAAACCTGGCAAACGTCGTTCATCTTGACATGGTGTTTGACAGTTTCTATGACAGCATGACTGCAGCTCCTACTGAAACCAAAGTCACTGATTTTGACATTACTTCGCTTTCCTGATCGAGGTAACGTTTTTAATTTAAAATTTTGCCCCTAGCATCTAAAGTATTTCGACATGAAAGCAGCTATAGTAAAACAAGAAAAAACCAGTTGACTTAAGTCTTAACAGATGGGAAAAAAAAATTCCGGCGCTGTAAAAAATGCTCAACAAGCGCAGAAAAAACCAAAGCGAGTGTTGATTGGGACACCTGCGCTAGACGGTAGGGTGGATTCTTGGTATTGCTTTGCTATTAGTGAGATTGCAAAGCTCGGCATTTTAAATAACATTGACGTGAGCGTGGTGCTTTTATCTTATGAAAGCATCCTTCCAATGGCACGCAATGAGCTTTTAACTATTGCTATACAGCAAGGGTTTGATGACTTGGTTTTTGTCGATGCTGATACTTGTTGTAATCCATCGTCTTTTATTGAGATTGTAATGGACGAAAGAGATGTAGTAGCGGTGCCCACGGTCAATAAAAGCGATGTTGAAGGTTATAACATTTTTTTAAATGCTGATTCAGAACAAGAAGGCAGCTGGATCAAAGCAGACCGTGCTGGCACAGGTTGTTTTAAACTCAGCAGAAAATCATTAGATGCTTTAGCTGCAGATACTTCACTAATCGATTTTCGTGGTAAACAGTTATACAACATCTGCCAGTATACCTTTGAAGGAGATGCATTTATTGGAGAAGATATTTATCTTTGCCATAAACTTAAAACTTTAGGCTTTGATATTTGGGTTAATACGAATAGTACTTGCATGCATATAGGGCCTAAAGTGTATACAGGAAACTTTAGAAAGACGTTGGAAGATGTTAATCAGTCTCAACAACGCAGTAACGCATGATAAGCGTCTTGAGCACCAGATTGACGCCTGGTCTTGGCTAGATGAACACTTAACAGATGAACAGAAGGAAGGCTTTGCCGTTCGTTACCGCAATGAGCTAAAGCATTCTGTCACATTTGAAAACACATGGGACGGCGTTAGGGCAGCAGCCGAAAAAGCAGGAGCCAAATTCAGTGAAGTTGTTGCTGCTCAATGGGCCCAGGAGAGTTCCTGGGGCGAGCACACAGCATGTACGCATAATTACTTTGGTATTAAAACAACCAAAGACAATGGTTGTCATGTAGAAACCAAAGAAGTTTATGACGGCAAAGAAGTAACAATTACGGATTGGTTTAAGCGATTTCCCGATTTATATAGTTGCATTGACTATTTAGTTACGCGTTGGTATAAAGATTACGAAGGCTATAAAGGCGTCAATCGCGCCCAATCAAGAAACGAATGTGCTGAATTGTTGACAAAAGAAGGTTACGCTACTGACCCAAACTATGCGACAAAGTTGATCCAAATCATGGATCGACAACTAAAAACACCAGGAAATCAAACCCCTAAGCCAGAGGTGAAAAGTGGATTCAATCCATGGAGTCCTTTTGATTACAAAGTAACACCACACATTACCTATGGTGAATTGACGCTCAATAAGGAATCAAGGCGTTTTACCAAACAATATCAATGTGATACAGCTTTAGAGTTGTGTAAGTTTTTAGAAAAAGCAAGGGCAGGCTTTGGTAATAAACCAATCATTATTACGTCTGGTCATCGCCCGCCAAAAGAAAATCAAGCCGTAGGTGGCGCTTCTAATTCTGAGCACCTTTACTCGGCTCCGAATGTTGGCGCTGTTGATTTTTATTTACAAGGCGTTGATATCCACCAGCTTCAAATTTGGTGCGATAAGACTTGGCTTTATTCATTGGGCTACGGTGCAGATCGTGGCTTTGTGCATTTAGGAATGAGAACAGGAAAACCACGGGTCCGCTGGGATTATTAAATGAAAAAATATAAAGATCCCCGCATAAGGGTTAATATCTGCTGGGAAGTTGGCGACGAAAAAAAATGCGTAACACTTCCGAAAGCAGAAGCGTACGCAACTAGAGAATGGGTAGAAAAACAGGGAGGTGTCTGCTTTTGGTTTCAGGCACTCCCTGATTGATTACTTCTGTTTTGCCTTACCAACTACCAGGGCAATGGTTTCGATGATCTTATAAAGACGCGCTACAACAGCATCGTCCTTGGGAGTGGGAGTCAAGGCAACAATCACAGAAGCAGCTGCGTGAATTGCGAGAGCAGCTTCTACATACTTGGCGAAATCCATAGGAAATCCTCGATTACTTTTATTCTATCGATGGTGATTTATAGAACCAGAAAGATTTAAACTCATCTCTTATTTCCCAGCGTAAGTCTTCGTGTTTCTCAAACCATTTCTTCCATACTCGAAACTGCTTCTCAGGCAAAGCTGATTCACAACGCAATGTGATCATGTCGCCAGCAGGAAGCTCTTTGACCCATTGCCTTACTTGACGGATAGCAATGGCCTGGGTCCTAGGGCCAAACTTACCTGTCAAATTCGAACTCAATCGTGACACGGATTTTTTCTTGCGTTGCTCCATCCAGTCGTTGATTTGTCTTTTGGATTTGCCGACCGCTAAGCTCGCAAGCCACACGTACCCTGTCGGCATACGAATCCATGGAATCAATCGCATTTTGAGGATCATCCCATTCGGCAAAGAAGTCATCCCAGTCTTCTTTACGCGTTGCAACCTGGATGCTGTCATTACCCATTAGACATCATAAATTTTTCTACAAGGAGACCAGAGAGGCTCCTTTTCATACCACTCTACTGATTTTTTATTCAGGATAAAGTGAATAATACTTTTAAACACATTTTTAGTAATCATGGCCGGTTTGTGAGAGGGGCAAAGACTGGAGGAATACGGTCTGTTTCTTGATGTTGGCTATCCCATGCTTGAGTCCATTCAGAAAGTGAGTGATCATGAATACTATTGAAGTATTCTTCATTTACAGGTTCTAACAGAATTTTAAAGTTGGGAGTTTCAATAATCGGGATCCGTTGCCCAATTAACCAGGCAGCACCTTCTGAAATTGTAACGGTAACGCCACTATTGATTGCACAAAAATCCTCAGAAAAGGCGTTAACGTTTTCATCAATTGTATAGTCTGCTGTAACAGGACTTTCAATTTCAGGGGCAATAATGTCAGTTTCCTGGAGCGCGACACTGCCATCATCATCTTCTAAGCCCCAAAATAATTCCGTAATGGGGAACTCAACGACTAAACCAACCTCATAATTTAAAGGTTCGTTTCGTGTTGTAGAGATACAAAGAAGATAACCACCTGCTCCGACGGGATAATAACGCTCATCACCACGATCTAAACGTAATGCGTTATACGTGTTATAGAGATCAGACGGTGTTGACATCACCGTATCTAAATACGGTATGTACACTTCTCCATTTTGATTTAAACCTGATTCGATTGAATCGGCATCAAAGATCGGAAGACTTTTAATTGGTGCTTGATTTAAGTCATAAACTGAAACCTGGATGTAATCAGGCCGTGGCGGACCTTTGGTAACAATAATCCAGGCGGGGTCAGTTACGTTAATTCGAAACCAGTGGTTATAAGATCCACCGCCATAACCACCATTTGATATTGAACGTGTGTCAGCACGACCGATCACCTGGTTCTTTGGACCCAAAGATCCCCTTAGGTATCTAAGAGATAACGTTGAGAAAGTTCCTAGGACAAGTGGATTCGATAAGCTACGTTGACTTTGAGCTGCTACAGCACCACGGGCCATTATTTGTATAAAACTCTTTTCTTTATTGTAATCGCGGCGTATTTAGCCTTCGTCGTAATAAGGAGGCTCTGGAGCAACAAGTGGATGAGAGATTGTTTGCTTGTAGTACCTTTCAATGACTTCTTGTTCTCTGCCTAGTTGCGTTGCTTTGTTTAGAAGCATCAACAACTCTGGTTTGAAATCAAGTTCAAAAGGTTTTATGGAAGCAGGAGGCATGCCTTGATTCCAGCTGGAAACCATGTGTAATGGGTTGACACACCAAGGATTGCCGCAGATTTTACTTACAGTTAAAGACCCCACATCCCCCCACGCACACTGGTATATCACCTTATGTGGTGTGACATTCTCTGATGCTCGACCAGTGTATGCAGCTCTGTAAGAGGGGAAAGCAATACGTTTCGGAGCACGTGCCCCAGGAAGATTGACATCCCAGCACTCCTCTGGATCACCAACCGAAATTTTCTTCCATAAGGTCTCGTATTTGTAGTTGTAGTAAGGGTGTATGAAGTTCATGTTGAAGCCGCAAATATTGGATTTGATTTTGATGGCGCAGTGGTAACACCAATGGTGCTGTAGATCCCTGATGCGGTGACGGTGGGGACAAGGATATCCTCTGTAATACCCATGAGACTTAAGTTGAGATTCGTCAAGGGAGTTGATGTCTGGTACGTAGCGAAAACGTGCCTTGTCCAGAGTGTCAGAGAGGTTTGCCATCAGTTCCAGCTCCAGGAGGGCTTACGTGTTTTCTTTTGAGGTCGCCAACAGGCCTCTAGCTCCTTTCGATTGTCTTTCTCTTTGTTGTAGTGATGGTGTTTGACGCCATGGGAGTCAGGGCAGTTTCCTGTGCGGAGGTAATAAACGATGCGGTGCGCCAGAAATTCTTCGTTATCGACGTGAACCAAGTAGAAACCAGATTGTTTGTGTAGACGTGTAACGAATTTTCCTGTTTCCAGCCACACGAGCCCACTTGGGTGCTCATCAGTCAGAGATAAGACTTCTTCAATGCGCCAAAGGGGTGGAAGCTGCTTGTAGTTGTGAGGCATCAGCAGGCTTGTGCAACGAACCCAGAATAAGACTAGTTTTACTTAGATCCTAGAGCGCGTTACATTTTCAGCGTTTTGTCGTAACGTATTCCGGGTTTTGCTTATAAGTCTCATGAGAACCAGAATAGATGCATACAAAATCGCCATTATGTAACGCGTCTCTCTATTAAGTAAAAATGGTCGTATTCTGGGTTTTGCGCACACATGCCCAAATCTCGACCTCTGCCTACTTACCTGAGACACAAACTGAGATTCACTTGGCAATAAAAAGCCCCGCTTCCGTAATGGAGAGCGGGGGAGGTGGGCTTCGGTATCAGCCTACTGCCGTTAATTGGTCTTTGCTTTTCTTTTGCTTTTTCTTTTTACCTTTCAGTTTTGGCAGCTGGATGTCATCTTCCACTTCATGACTGACCTCTTTGAGTACGTCTTCAAAGATTCCGCCAAACTGAGAAGCAACCGTTTCCCAAGCAAACTGAACATCCGTGGCACGTTGATAGCAAGCTTCTGCAACGCGATCCAGTTCCTCACGGTTCTCATAGAGTTCGTTGAGGATTTCAACCAAGTGATCTTCTGAAGGGCAGGGCATCTCCCGGCCATAGTTGGTGTCCACATCAATGTGGTTGCAATCAATCAATTTGCCGTAGCCGTCAAAGATCTCTTTGCAAGACGTGTGATTGGGCACTACCTGGGCCACGCGGCAGGCTGCGTGCTCGAAGTTGACAAGACCCCAGCCTTCACCTTTGCAGGTGTTGACGCCGATGTCACAGGCGTTATAGATGTTGTTCAGCATTTCCACCTCAACGTTGGGAGGGGTAGGGCTGTTGGCGGTCATGATGATCCTGTTGTTTGGATCAAGACCATTCTTTTGCATCTCCCGTGCAAAGATCGCCATTGCATCCCAGCCTTGGTCCTTAAGACCCATGTGCAAGTAGAGCATTGCATCAGGTTTGTCTTTAGCAAACCGTGCGAAGGCCGAGATTGTTAGGTCAATCCGCTTGCGGAATTGATTGCGATTGCCATTGAAGACAATGAAGTGATCATTGGACAGTCCCAGCTCCTTCCGTGCCTCTGCCTTATCCCTTGGATAGAACTGACCAGGAGTAACACCGTGAGGAACCACGGCAATTGGCTTCGTGATACCGCCTTTTACAAATTCGAGTGCACCAAATTCGGTGTAAGAAACGATTCCATCCCACTCATTAGCAGTTTCCGAAAGACAACCAAGCCAGTTATAGGAGTCCATTGGAGCGTAACCAACGAACTTAAACTTCTTTTCTTGGTGAAGATTTTTGATTTGATTGTATTGATTATTGATGATCCACATATCGTTGATTGTGAAAACAATGTCAGGTTGTTCCTTTTCAACGACTTGCCGGATGCGTTCCACACCAAAAGGCTCCGTTTGGAACCTATTGGAAGAGGGGTACATCTTGTAGCGTTCTTGCAGCGGGGTTGGATCACCCCACCAGTTGTTGCCTAGGACAACAATCTCAAAGTTATCGTCAAGCCTGGAGATTACATTTTCGGTGACACGTGCAAAACCAGTCATTGCGACGATGTCACCACACCACAAGACCTTAGGTTTTTTACTCATTTAATCGAGTTATTCTCGATTTACTATACCCAAACCAGGCCATTAATAGGGGGAGCACTTGTATCGAAGTTAAGAGTTACGGATCGTGTGATTTGTTTTTCCTCTGCAAATTGCGCTTTCAACTCTTCTTTGATGTAGTTTGCAGCTTCATGACCATTCGTCTGGTCTCCGCAGGTGTAAAGATCGATAGCGCAATAGCCAAGCTCAGGCCAGGTATGGATTGAGGCATGGGATTCTGCCAAGAGGGCAAGAAGGGTAACGCCTTGCGGCTGAAATTTCTTGCCCATAATTTGCAGGATGGTTGCGTTTGCTTTTTGCAGTGCAACTTCCAGGAGGTCAGAGAGACGATCGTAGTCGTCTAAATAATCTTGATCACAATGATACAGATCAAGTATTAAGTGTTTTCCGTGATTCACATTTTTTCTTCATCGTCTTCTATTCTGTCATTTTTTTCTTTATAAAGTACGTTTCCATAGTGAGGCAACCACTCTTCTTTGTTGAGACCGACTTCAACAATGGAGGGGTAGCCTTCATACTTTTGATCAGAAGAGCGACAGGCAATATTAACAACCCGCATGCCACGCTTTGCTTGTTTAAAGCTATAGACATTGAGCTGCAACTGGTGAACGCAAACGTCCATCAACAGTGTTTCAAAACGACTACGTCCAAGGATGTTGCTGTTGGATGAACGAGAAAACTCACAGTAACTGGCATAAAGCCACTTATCCCAATTGGAATAAATATTAGAAGTACCAGCTGGTGCGTTTTTCGCAAGACCAATAGGGCTGGAGACACCTGCATCAAAGACAACACAGTGATCCATCCAATCCATGATTTGATTGGATTTAAGGATTTGTTTCCTGTGGTGCTCAGCAAAGAAATCAACTTTCTTTGTTGTTTCCATCAGGTACTCTCGCATCTCTGTTTCAGAGAGATCAAGAACCCAATTCACAAGTCCAGGGATGAGAGGAGCAAAATCCCCGAAAGGACGACCGTTATCGTCCATGTCAATAAGTGTGCGTTGTTCTGCAGAGCTGCCAGTAAAAGGCCGGTCAAAAGGAATGGTGAGGCGACGACGAGCCAAACCAGAAGTCGGATCAGTAGTTTGGATGGGTTCATTAGCGGTGATGATGACCAATCCATTGAATTTGAACGGCTTCTGAGATCCGGTTTGGAATTTGCGTTCTTTACGGACAAGATCTCGACCAGTGATGGCTTTGAGCATGGAGACTGAACCGCCGTACCGTTCGACATCATTGAAGAGAAGGAGCTTTTTCTTGTAGAAGTTGGCGGTTTCAAACCGGTTTTTCTCCAGATGCTCCAGGGTGGAGATCATGGCGTTATCGTCCCCGACCAATGCATGAGCGAGGTTCGAGTATGTTGACTTACCAGATTTACCAGGGCCAACAATTTCAACAAATTTTTGGATTTCTGAGTGACTTAGTAGTACAGCCCGCAGCCAAGCCCGCAGTACCTGGACGCGACCCCAGTTATTTTCCTGTGTTTCTTTTAACCATTTAATGATTGGTTCACAAGTTGCGCCTGGATCGTAGTCATAGGGCAGCTGCTGGGTCATATACATGGATTGATCAAATGGATACAGCTGTCTTGTTTTGACATCCAAGATTCCATTTGTGAAAAGGAGGTATTCATTTCCCTCGTACCACTCTTCATGGATAGTTGAAATCCGTAGTTGCTCCAGCACATCATTGATAGTTTTCATGGAGTAACCCTTAGGCAAATCAACCTTTGACATGCACTCCAGTTTGTCTTTAATCGAGCCCTTCATCTCAATTTCAGACAAATAAGACCAAACACCAGGGGAACGGTGTTCATAGATGTAGAAGAAGCCGTGATTTTCGCTGTACTTCAGCTTGTCGCCATATAATTTGTGGATTGCGTCTGCAATTTCATTCAGTGGCTTACCTTTTGGTTTTGACTCTTGGTCTCCATCTTCCGGTGGTGCATCTTGCCAATCCACCTTACGAGTTGGCTTGCGAGACGCAGCAAGTAGCGCATCACTTTGGGAATCACGAGGGAGGGTTTCAGCAGTCATCGGAGCATTTTCAAGGGTTTCAGCTAGGAGAGCACTGTATTCAACAAGATCGTCATCAACAGGAAGAGCCTTGTCATCTTGAGAACGCTCCCATCCGTTTTCTTTAGCAACGTGAAGCAGGGTTCCTAGTTTCCTGCCGCCACCTTTCGAGAAGGAGATCCAACGTTTTTGGCACTCTCCTTCTTTATATTTTTCAGATTGTTTTGACCATTCATCCCAGGCGTCTAAGAGCGATTCGTCAAGACTATGCAGTGATTGCCCCACGGTGATCCAGATGTCATAGTCATCTGCTACTTCTGGATTTTTTTCAAGCATCCCCCATGCTGCTTCTTTAGCAAGGGTGATGTCACGCTCAAGGGTTGTTTGGAACTGCACTGCAAAGTTGGCACCAACAACGCGTTGGGTTTCTTGAGCCGGGACCCCCTGCTTAACGTTTTTATTGATAATGGAATTTAGTAACCAATCTGGAAGCTCCGGAAGATTACTAGCCCACTCAAAACCTTGCCCTGGAGCAGTGTAATAACCATCCGTTTCTGGATGGAGACCCATCAGCACACCTTGGTGACGGCTCCATAAGATTTCTAGTTTTTCACGGTTTAGTTCTGCATGCCAGACATATTTATTACGAACGAAATGCTTTTGTTTGTCACGGTGTAGGCGATACAGTTTCCGTTCACGACCTTCTTTACCGCTAAGAATTGTCAGCGTTGGCGGTAATGCTTCTTTAAACGTTTCCTCAGCGAGTTCTTCGACCAGGGGATAGACGCTAGGCCCATCAACATCAACCCAAACCAGCCCATAAGGGTCGTTGTATACCGGACCGCTGAGTAGACCGATCGCCTTGCAGTTGCCCTCCGCAATCTCGTTCTCAATCTGATCGAGCGTGAACGGCCTGTTCTGCCAGCCCTGGAGGTACGGATCCTTTTTCGCACCCAAGGGCGTAAGAGGCCAGTCGAAAGGAATGTATTCAAAACGAATTTCTCCAGGACGAAGGGCTTGCTCGTTGACGTTGGTCATGTTTTACTTCTGCTTGACTTCTACTTTAAAGTTTTTATCTGCGAATTCTTCAGCCTTTAGGAGCATAAAAGCGTGAAGATGCATTTGGGTGGGCAGATAAAAACAGTCCCCATCCACCGCATTTGCCATGCGGCTCATGAGACTATTCATCCACTCCCCAACGGAAACATAGACTTCCATGGGAGGTGAGTTGAGTGTTCCTTTATCCTACGGCTGGCAATCCAGGGCGCAATTATGGCTTCCTAAAGATTAGATAGTCTTATCAGACTCACCACTAGATTCATGCCACTTGGCGGTAGATTCATGCCACTTGGCGGTAGATTCATGCCACTTGGCGGTAGATTCATGCCACTTGGCGGTCAAACGCATTGCGCCACCTAGCTTTGCGGATTCTCCCGGCTGCAGCTCTGGATCCACAGGCTCCTCTGTGTAAAGAGGTGTGAAGTGCTCCTCAAGCTCTCGTTCTGCCTCAATTTGATTCTCAATCTCTATCATCTTGAGACGAGCCTTGAGTTTCGATTCAAACCAGAGTTTTTTCAGCCAAGCGATGACAGCTTTGATGATGTCGTTAAATAAGGTCCGGATCATAGACGTTGCAATTTTCGATTTGGTTGTAGTATTCCTCAACGATCTTGTACCAATCTCCCCGCAGGGAATCGAGGAAGCGCCTGGAGATCTTGAAGACTTGAGTGCGTACAGGCGTCGACACCAAGATGGCTGCCTGCTGGACCTTCATCCCCAGAGTTTGCTCAATTGCAATG
>Ga0208019_1000717_pt1 | contig 17939 bp, 29 predicted proteins | sample CB_VirMetaG_5_FD_184540 | JGI IMG/M metagenome (GOLD analysis project Ga0208019, IMG submission 184540) | Freshwater to marine saline gradient viral communities from Chesapeake Bay - CB_1508_1D Viral MetaG (SPAdes) (version 4) | ecosystem: Environmental > Aquatic > Marine > Coastal | place: USA...
GTCTCTTTGTTTGTTGAGAATATATCTATCATAGCCTTTGCTATCAAAGGGGTTGATGGTATTTTCTTATATCCTTGGGCTGTTTCCATTATGTTAAGTGTATTTTCTCTCGTTGCCATTGATTGCCTTTAACCTACATAGCCGACTCTTTCGGAGCGATTCTCTGAGATTATCCCAAATTCTCGTCAATTGCGTATTGTAGATATGTATCCCCTTTATTTGTTTCTTTATTTGTAAACGTATCTTGTATTTCCTCTGGATATGGTGTATTTAAACTGTCTTTAATACATTCTACGACCATAACGTGTTTTTTCGCCATAACTCCTATATTGTGACGTAATCCACTGATAAGATAACGACCACTTAAATAAGGGTCTTCATCTTTCGCTAGCGGGTTCTTATTTGGCGAATAAGAGGGTAATGTAAGATTGACTACATCACCAGCGTTGATACCTGTAAATCCTGGTACTTCAAACTCTACGACAATAGATGACAGCGCAGTCTTTTGTGATATACGTTGTTGTACTATTTCTTTTTGTTCTGGTAGTTCATAATCGTTATGGACTTTTGCTGTATTACTATGAAAATGTAAAGAACCTTCAGCGAAGTCACTAAACGCCTTATTGTCTTCAAACTTAAAGTACGGTAAAACTCCATTATCGTCTCGTTTTCCACCACGACTATCACTTTCTAAATGGTGATGATCTATGTAATCTAAATGATAGTCAAAATCGTTTTCACTAAACGTCTTGTTAAAATTATCGTGGATAACCATACGACTTGCGTATGCGCCAGTCTTTAGATTTCGTAATGTATTAAACTGAGATATAACTTTAAAACTTTCCATTGATTGTAAATCAGATAATATGTTTCGATTATCTCTGCTGTCTCTTACTGACTTTACTTTAGGTAGATAGTTCGCCAGCGCTCTACGAGGTGTTCCATTTCCTTTTGTAAACATATTTTCATATGATTTAAAGTTAAATCCTAATGAAGTCTCAAAAAATCTATATCCTGCGTTTTTAAAGTTCTTTGATGTGGCGTTTTCACAAAACATTTCAATACTATCAAACGGTTTAAGTCTTGGTACAACAAATTTTGTTAAATTTTTAGTTGACTCTAATATAAGATTTTTCTTTGTTTTTAAATCACCACGACACACTTCTAATACAAACTCATCTATGGAACCTGCAAATGCTTTTGATATTCTTCTTTGTTCGTTTTTTATGGTTTCAATACTACAGAAGTGTAATGTATAAGCTTGTGCTCTTGGATTAACTTGTGCTTTGTTTCCAATCTTGTAAACGTACATAGGATAACCTGATATGGAAGTAAAGTCATATCCTTTTTCTATACCTAGTCCAGGTGTAGATAATTTAAACTCTATTCTTTCATAACCTGTTAATGGTAATGTACTAATAACGTTTGTTGCGTCTATTAAAGTTAAATCACCTGATAGTGTTTTACTTTCTAAATGTTCGTAAATGTTTATCTCTTGTATTAGATTGGATATATCTTGTCTAAAGGATTCTGTTCCACCAGTCGGTGAAGCATATGATACCAGGTCAACCTGTGAAAGTCTATATGAACCTGCTTTTTCTAAATTTTGTTCATCAACATCAAAATACATTATCTACTCACTAATCTTTCAAACTCCTCTAGTAAAACAGGTAAGAAATTTGGATTTAATAATTTAATCTTTCTTTTTTGGTCTTGTAATCTTCTTTCATATTCATAATTAGAAACAGATTGTGCGCCAGATTGTGTACTATTAACCTCTATCTTATGTGAATAGTCATCTGGTCCTGATCCTGTTGTTTTACCACTTGATTGTGTTATTTCATAATGATGTGTGGCACTCGGGTTTGAATATTTGTTTTTAACATAAGTCTCAAAATCCTGATCTGACAATGGCCAATCATAATAAGCATCAGTAATATCATTTGTTAATAATATAACCCAATGTAAATTAGCAGATCCAAAATGTTTAAATGCTGTTGTTTCAGGTCTTTCGCCTGATGGTACATCATAACTATCATAGAGACTAGCTTCATCTCTAATCTTTGATCTGACTTTTACACGTGTCATTAAATCAGTGACAAGTTTTTTATTTCCGTCACCAGCTATATCGTAATAACCTTTATTGAAATATTTAAAATAACTCATTAATGTCCTTCAGCAATAGTTGCTTTTGTCATTATTTCCATTTCAGTAAACGTAAGTTCTGCTTTAATTAATACTGGCGCAGCTCCTTTATCATCACCTCTAAATGTTGTAAACACACCTTCTGGTGAATAGTCAACATTAAAATCTGTTAAAGCACATCTACTAATTTTAGGTATGTACATATTTGCTTTGTCTTTGTACATATATGTAATTTGAAACTCTGATGGTGCTATTAAGAAACCTCTTGTTTGTATCTCTGGCATCATATGAAATTTAAATAATTGAATAATTTTGTGTATCGTATCTAATTCTTTTGTGTTCTTCGCAGCAAATTCAAATGGAAAACTAAATGTTCTAAATGGTACGTTTTTAAATACTAATTCTGTTTGTGGATTGACAGATTTACCTCTTGTTTTGTCAATAAATCCTTGTACACCAGGAAATGCTAATTCTAACGCACCAACTGCTGCTTTTTCTAAAAATACTTTTAGTGCTTCTCCTCCAGCTGATAATGCTTCTTTACCACCTTTTATGTCAGCAATAGTTCCCATAATCAATTGCGCCATACCTGTATCAGCGTTTTCGTATCCAGCTTTATAATCAAACTTAACATTAGGTGGTGTGTATAAAATAACAGTATCTTGTATTCTACTATGTGTTTGTTGATAAGAAGCAACACCTGATGATTGTTTTCTAACTAAATTTTGTGAGTTAGAATTATAATAACCTTGATCTTTTAATTTTTTAAATCTTTTTTCTTGTTGTTCTAATCTTATTGAAAAATCAGAGTCTAAATCTGTATCACCAAAACCACCGACAGTTAATTTTCCTTTGTTATCAAAATTAGTTGTTGTCATAGTTGATTTATCGTTTGCAATAATATCAAATATTACATAATGACCTTCACCTAATTGACTTGTTTCCTCTGGATAATATAATTGTCCGTAATCATATGGATTTTCTTTCATATGAGCTATTGGACTATTATCTATTTCTAATGGTGATTTATTAGCCAAATTGGCAGCTAATTTAGCTGTATTTGCTTGATTAGCAAAGTTTGCTAGTTTAGATAATGAAGTACCTACTAAATTACCTACTAAATTATTAGCACTTTGTTTTAATATTGTTGAAATCTTACTTGTAAATGCCATCTAAATATCCTTATAATGTTAATATTTATATGTTATGAAGAAGTCTTTTAAAGGTTTATATAGACCAACTAATCCAAAGAAGTATGTTGGTGACCCAAATAGAATAGTATATCGTTCTCTTTTAGAGAGACGTATGATGGTTTATTTAGATAACAATCCTGACATTGTTTATTGGGCATCAGAAGAAATAGCTGTTAGATATTATAATCCAATTGATAAAAGATTTCATTCTTATTATCCAGACTTTATTGTAAAGACTGTCAAAGATAAAAAGGTTATGATAGAAGTTAAACCCTATCGTCAACTTACTCAACCTAAAGCACCTAAAAAGAAAACAAGAGCTTATCTACGTGAAAGTTTTGAGTTTATTAAAAATACAGCCAAGTGGAAAGCCGCAAGAGTTTATTGTGAAGAAAGAGGTATGGAATTTAAATTGATTACTGAAAAAGAATTAGGTGTTACTTTTTAAAAAGCGTGTGCGTCATACCAAGTATCATTATTTTTTGTTCCTGTCAATGATACACTTGAAACAGAATTATTTACAGCTGAATTAACAACTTGATTAGATGCTACATTATTTGTAGTTCCAGTGTTTGTCATACCTGCGTTTTGTCGTAATAATGCTAATTCTTCAGCAGGTATTGCATCACCTATGTGTTTTCTACTTGTAAATGTTGATCTAATATTTCCACTTGGTAAAATTTTATTATTTCCTAATGTGTTATTATCTTGTTCTCTTATTCTTTGTTCTTCTGATTTTGGTACGAATTCTGCTTTTGGTACTCCATATTCATTTACAAATTTTGCGTCTCCTGGTGCATATTGATTTCCAATAGCATCCATAGTTCCCTCATCTAAACTTTGATATTTACCTGTACCTTGTTGTTTATCTAATTTTTCTCTTTCTCTACCTTCTTTTCCAAAACCTAAAAAACTAGCAATCTTTTTAACTGCAAAATATAAGGCACCCAAAGCAGCGACAATAGCAACTCCAATTGCAATAAATGGTAAAAATGAGACAACAGCCATAGCAAGACTAGCAATAAATCTTTTTAATCCAGCCATTAGAGGTTTAAATAACGTAACAACTCCTTTTACAGCATTTGATAATCCACCAGCAAAGTTTTTTAATCCCTTAAATACTCCAGTAAATAAATCTTTTACTAATTTAAGTGGTTTTAAAAATTCTCCTATTTGCATACCGAATTCTTTTATAGCAGTAAATGGCGCAGTAAGAGCTTCTGTAAAACCTGATATAATTCCTAATATAGGAGCAGGTATATAATCACTAGCACCTCCAAATGTATTACTCAAACCTTGACCTGTACGTTCAACTCCTCCTCTAATTCTATTAAATATTCCAGGTTTTTTATCTTCAGCTTTATCACCTAAGGTTTCTATTAATCTTTCTCTTAAAATTTCTTGTTCTGTCAATTGTTCTTGTTTTTTTGCAATCTCAATTTTAGCTAATTCTCTTGTTTTTTCACTGACAACTCGTTTTTCTTGTAATATTTTTCTTTGTTTATCTAAATCGTCCTTTGTATTTTTAATATTCTGATTTGTAAGTGCTAATTGTTGATTTCTTTTTTTAATTTCTTCTCTACTCAAATAATTTATTTCACCTGAAAATTTATCTATCTCTGCTATAATACCATTTTTTCTAATTTGTTGTATTTCTTTTTCTGATTTTTCTAAAGTTTCTTCTCTTTGTTTTAAAAAATCAGCAAGACTTTTATTATATGTACTTAATTCAAAACCAAATTCTCTCATCTTTTTATTTAATATTTCAATTGCTCTCTCAAACTTTATAAGAGAACCAGATTGAATATCCGCAGTAATTTTACTAATCATATCAGGTATACTTGGTATTACAGCTTGTTTTACACCATCTATTGCAATACCAACTTTATTTGATATAGTATTTGCTAAATCAAATACAGCTTTTGAAACTACCTGACTATCTTGTTGTTCTACTTCTTGTGGTAATGCCATTTTTATTTCTTATCTTCTTTTTGCATCTTTGGTCCTGTACCTGCATATAAACCAAACCACGCAGCACCTGCGCCTACAACAACTGATACTAGACCAGCTTGTGCATTATTTGGTTCTGGTAAAGCCATAAACCATACAGTTACTTTGTATAATAGAAAAATGTATGTTGTAATGAATATTCTCGGAAATATTCTCCAAGCATCAATTGCTTTTGCTAAATCAATTATACCTTGATATTTGTTTGGCCCTTTTGATACTGTATCAACTTCTAATTCTAATTGTACAGTTTTTTTAACTGTGTTGTCCATCAACTTCTCCCTTGTTGTTCTCGTCTTCTTCTCTCATTTTCTTCTTTGATATGATTTACTAACATTGTTACATAAACGTCACGTTCCCAAGGTATCAAAGACTCAATCTCTTTTAATGAATATTTATGATGTTGAATCAATGCAAAATTGGTTTCAAAATAGGCCTCTAGGCTACTGTGGGAGAGGCAGATTGAAAAAAATCTTGTATTCCTTTAAATACTATCTTATTTTTAACTTTAGTATTAGGATTTTCAACTTCAATTTCATGCCTCAATTGTGGCATACTTTCAAAGAAAGTTTTAATATTTTCAAAAGATTTTTGAGATAATTTTTCTATAAAATCTCTTAATTCTTCTTTTGTAGTATCTTTTGCTGGATAAATTTTTTCTCCCTCATAAATGTGGTCAATGCAACTAGTAATAATTTCAAAAACTTTATCTATATCTTGCATATTAACATCTAATCCTGCCTTAGCAAAATCTATCGTAGGATACTTCATAACTAAACCTAACTTTCTTTTTTCATCTAACATAATATTGTTTGTATGACTGTCATCAACTTGTACTTCAATCTTTGATATATCAACTTCTACATCAACAAAAGTTTTTTTATCATCTGGACACAAAACTTTAAATTTTGCTATTTCACCCACTGATTTTGATCTAATTTGTAAAAACAAATATTCAATATCAAACATAGGTAAATCTTCAATTTTAACTTTATCAAATGTACAAGCTCTTAAAATTTCTTTTAAAGCAACTAACGTTTCATCGCTGTTTTGATTTTCCATTGACATCAATAAGACCTTTTCTTCTTTTACTATGAATGGTCTATATTGTATTTTAATGTCAGCTGAAGGTAAAGTCAATTCATATCGTGGTGTTTCTATTATTGGTAATGCCATAATATCTCCTTATATTTTATATATTTAGTGGTGGTAGTTTAAATGGTGGGAATATTCTTCCTCCAGATATTCTACCTAACGGCACGCTTCTTCTCAATCCATCTAAAACGTCTCGTCCCGCTCTTCTGATTTCTGGTGGTAATTTACTAATAAGTCCACCAAATAATCCTCCTTCTTTGACAACAGGTTTATTAAATTCAGATTGACCTGTTGTACTAGAAATTAAATCTATATTTCCGTCTTGGTTAATAAAGTAATTAACCCAATATCTAAATGTAAATGTTACTTCAAATGTTTGCACTACATTCGCTGTATGTTCATAAGAAACTGGTCCAACTATTTGTGGATAACAGTCATACAATCTAACACCATAAGTTATATCATCTCTTTCTTGTTGAGATGCATATTGTCCTAATTGAAATATATCTACATCACTTACATAATCGTTATAAAAATTAAAATTATGTGTTGTTGTGCTTAATCCCGCCTTTTGCCATAATTCAAAAAATGTACGTTCTCTTAAAAACTTATCAACGTAAAATGTTGCTGTAATAGGAGCAGATTTATAATCATAAACAAAATTTCTTGGAGGACCATTATGTCTAATTTGTTTTACTACTGCTTCTCGTTCTGGCATTGTAATTGTATTACAAAATGCTTGTACTCTTTTCTTTGTAGGGTCATTATTGAAAGTAATTAAATCATTGTTTCTACTAAATCCTAAATTTTCTTCTGTATCAACTTGATCTGATAAAGGTTGTACACCTCGAGGTAAATTAAAATTCACATAATATCTTGCTTTACGAGCAAATCCTTCAGCTTCATTAACCATTGCTTGAAATCTACCAATTGTAGATTCAGGACTACCACCAGCTTTCTGTCTTAATCTTGGATCGCTTTGAACATCATCTAAACTTCTATCACGTGGTATACCTATACGTATATCATATCCACCTATTCGCTTGCCCCCTCTTAAAATTGCCATCTATTTTACCTTTTTACCACATTGACATCTTTTACCAAAAAGTTTGTCAATGATTTTATTAAACCATTTTTTCATTAGTATGGACTTCCTTTCTTAAATTGTGCAACTGGTAGATAAACAGCAATAGCTGCTTCATCAAAATCAACTCTTAAAAAACTACTTCTAACGTGATCGAACAAATATTTTTTAATAGTTCCTTTTACCAATTTAATTCCTTTTACTCTATCGTAACTTACATCAAAGGTTGTTTTCTTATCTAATTTAGAACCTGTAGCAAATGATTGTAGTCGTTCTAATAATGTAAATCTTGGCGCATAATTTAGATAATGAAAATTAATTCCAGCAAATCCTCCAGGTATTCTTTCTAAAGGTAATACAAGCGGAAATGTATCATAATATGGTAATGTCTTTTTATATTTAGGGTCATAAAAAAACATATTTAATCTACCAATACTTGGTCTTACAGTAAGTTTTCCACTATTCATCAATTTACGAGCAGTTACTCTATCTGCGATAGATGATACTGCATTTCTATACCAATTAGCAGATTTTCGTGTGTTTCCTTGTCTATCTTTAAGACTATCTAAGACTGATATTGCCATTTGTAATATTTATATGAGATATAAAAAAGGCGTGACTATTTCTAGCCACGCCCTAAGTCTAAAGAGAGAGAGAATTACTCGTCTTCTGCCAATTTACTAAAATATGATAACGTATCGTCATCATCACTAGCAGCAGACTGAGTGTCAACTTTAGCACTTTTTGCCGAACCATTGGATTGTGGTGGGAGGTTTGTTTTCTCAATAGTTTCAGCACTTCGTACACCCGTAATTGTCCTATTCAGTTTCTCTTTGAGTTCGTCATAGGTTTTAAAATTACTAGGGTCTAGGAAAGGTTTAAGAGCATACTGTGATTTCCAAATTGACTTAATGTCTTCATCACTAGTCTTAATTTGTGACACAGCATCAAATTCAGATTTGTCATAGTTCCAATAACCATCAACTTTTCTAATCTTCAATTTGAAGTTAGCGCCTTTCCAAAAGTCAAATGGGTTTACTGGTTTTTCATCTTCAAACGCAGGTTGCATTGCTTCAGTAATTTTATCAAATATTTTTTTACCATATTTGAATAAAAATACTTTACCTTCGTTTTGTGGATTCTTAGGATCGGATACTATCAATACGTTTGAATAGTAAGATAGTTTTCTTTTTCTCTTTCGAGCTATTTCTTTATCACTATCTAATCCTGTGTTCCACAGTCTAGTATTTTCTTCCGACACAGGGTCTTTTTGACCAAGTGTTGTTAAAGAGTTTTCAATATACCAACCGCCGATGTCCTGAAACGCATGCGACCAGACTCTTATCCACGGTAGGTCTTCACCTTCAACCGATGGTAAAAATCTAATCACTGCGTAACCATTTCCAGTTTTATCTAGTTCTGGTTTCCAAAATCTATCGTCTTGGTATTTTGATTTGTTTTTTTCTTTATCTTCGGGATTTAAATTTGCTTCGATTGCTTTTGTAAGTTTATCAAAGTTACTTGATGATTGTTTTAATGTTTCAAAATCCATATTTTCTCCTTATTATTGTATTCGTTGTATTTGTGTAGGCTGTATAATCGCCTTCTATTTTATTTATATAACTTATCTTGTTCACTTTTCCATTTTTTATAACCCTTTAACCAATCTTTTGAAGATGTGGTTTTAAGTCTATCTCTATAACGACTCAATAAGTTAATTAAATAATTTAACATTTTATACATAGCTTCAATATATCATAATTCATCATTTTTGTCAATGTTCATTTAAGGTTAAACTTCTTATAAAAGTCTTTATAAGTCATATATTCTAAGTTACCTTTATGATCTGTCCATTCAGGTACAACTCTATTCACCATATCACTTCCTCTAATATTTTCTTGTACCTTATAAAATTGTATTCGTCTATATTTACCTTTACCTGAAAAATCATAAAAGGTTTGTTTCAATTGACTTACCCAATTTACACTAGGCGTAGGTGCGTGGTCTTTTAAAACATAATTATCTGTACCAGCATATAGATTATTAACTTTACCTGTAATACTATTTAAATCGTGTCCTAGTAAATAGACTTCTTCAGGTTCTTCTTTTATACAAGCTATATAAGTTGCAGTTGCGCCAGCAGCCCAACCTTTATCTTTATCAGGTAAAATATCATTTATACAGTTTGATTTATCATTATCTTTTATCCAGGATATTTTAATAGACTTTTGTTGAACAAACTTTTTATGTTTTGTTTTATCACTTCTCACTACGTGAGCAACACCAGCAACACTAGAACCATGCATAACAAAATGATTTGTTTCTGGTGTTCTTTTATTTTCATAAAATGCACCTTCTGCTCTAGCAAGTTTTAAATCTTCATCTGTTGCACCAGCCTTAATCATACTTTCATATAACTCTGCTGGAACTTTTGACCAATTTCTAAAGTAACAAGGTATCTTATCACAGATACCACTATGATACATTTCGTGCATTATACCTTGATCTACACCAATCAAAACATCTGGTGTAAATTCTCTATACAGTGCATTACAACCATATATCTTACCGTGTTGTCTTAATGATTCTAAATTGACATCTTTACGACTTGTACCATTACCTAAACAAAAAACTCTACTTACCATTTTTTCTAAAATAATACCTCCATAAAGCTGATCTTGTCATAGACACAACAGTAAATATTAATGCAATACCCATACTATCAAGTATTGTAGGGTGTAGATCAAAAAGTGGAAATATTAATAATTGTATTATTATAGCTAATATAAAACCACTACCAACATCAATTACACTTTCAAATATATCTCTACGCATTGACAAATACCTCTTTTAATATATTTTTACACTCAACACTATTAAATCTTATAAAAGGTTTTAATTTGATAATTTTGTTTGAGATATTAGGCCAAACAATTTTTTCTTCAATTTTCTTGTTCCAATTCTTAATAAACGTAAGATAGTAATCCAACACGATGGCGGTCTGGTAACTAATCTTTTTTTGAATAAGTAAACGTAAGACTCGTGGATGCTGTCCATTAGTACATAAAAAACCATCATCAAAAGAAAGCCCACGACTGTTAAAATCATTAAACACATTAGTGCAATCACTTCTAAAAAAGTAATTAAAAGATTCTTTACGTTTTTTAAAATCAAGGTAAACATCTTTTCCGTCATTTTGTAATAAGTTTCCTATCCATTTTTTGTCATCACTTAAAAAATTACTAACAAAAAAATCTATAATCTCATCTTGTTTATATTTAGTAGATAGTTTATGAAAGAAGTATCTATCGTTTCTCTTTGTAAATGTATCTAATTTACAGTTTACTTTACCTTCGTATTTAAAATAATCATAACTATCACTAGTAAAGTGAAGTTTAATTGCAAGATAGGTTTTAAATACATCAAATCCACCATACATTATACAGGTAATACTCCACACTTTGGTATTTTAAGCATTCTATTATTCATTGCTTCTACTTTAATTTTTTCTTTTAAAGGTTTTGATATTAAATTTGATATTGTTCCAGTATCAATTCCTTGTTCTTCACAATATAATATAACTGCGTCCATATAAGATGTTTTCTTTTCTTTTACAATACTTTCTATTTTCATAGAAAAATCTTTTGAGTTCATTTTGTTAAATACCTCCAACTAACAGGAAAATGTTGTTCACAATGTTTATGTATTTGATGGCTAATCATTCTTGTTTCTGATTGTGCATCAGGTTTATTTCTTAAATTACAAACTCTAGCAAATCCATATAATGTTCCTGACCATATCCATTCAGTCATCATATTTTGAGGTAATACCATTCTTGCCATCTCAGGAGCAATACCTTTTTCTAACATATCATTGTATAATTGTTTTGATTGTTTTATATATTCTACAATATCATAAGGTACTTCTTCATCACTAGAACCTTGTTTTTTATTCTCTGCTTTCTTACGCCACATAAACGGAATATAAAACTTAGGTTCCATATCTACATATCTTCTACTAACTTCGTTCCAAACTAAACCAACCTGATGTTTAACAAGTTGCCTTGCAACAAACACAGGTGCTTCTATTCTAAATTGTAAACTTGCGTGAGCAAATGGTGACCAATGATTATGTTCTGCTAGATATTTGATAAGTCTTTCATCTTTATCATCAAACTTATCTTTTATTTTTGAAAATGAAACTCGTGCTGCGTTAACAACCGATAAATCACTTCCCATTTTGTCAATAAGTTCTACGTTCATAATAATATTTATCGGCGGGTGGGGAGCCTTGCCTCCCCAATAACAAGGTACCCGCCTTGTGGTAGTGATGATAGGATTGATTACCTACAGTTGCCAGTCTCCCAGCTCTCTAACGAGTGCGTATGATTTCCGCCACATCACTCATTACATTATACCACAATTAGGGTACTTTGTCAATAGTAATTAGATTAAAAATAAAAGTAATCCAATTAAGACTATACTTGGTATAGCACTTAATAGTATTATACTATTGTTTTTAACTTTCTTTATACCGTAAGTGATTGTTTTCCACTCACAATAGTTATATGGCCACATATTACTTACTTTGACCATTTAGATGAGGAAAGAAAGCCTTTACTGTATTTTGGTATGCTTCAGCAAAAGGTTTACTATTTTTTAAACCTTCTTCATAAAGTTTTTGACCAAAACCTTGGTAGTCTTTCATTACATCACCAGACGTTACAAACTCATTGAATTTTTTTGCTGTTTCAATGATGTCTTCTGCTGACATAGTAGGAGCTTTAAACTCTTGTACTACTTGTTCACCGTCTTTTTTGATTGAATATTCAAACTCTTTTACTTTAGCTTGAAAATTGAAGTCTGCTAATTGTTTAGCTAGACCTAATAGATCGCTTCTGATTTCAAAAGCGTTTTTTGTTGTGTTTGCCATAATATACCTCCTTTGTGTGTTTGTGTGTATATAGCGTTTTATTTATAATGATGAGTTTTTACTCACCATATAAGATTATATTTTATATAACCTTAATTCTTTTCAATTAATTCGCAAGTTGCTTCATTAGCTGTTAAACCAACCATTTTATCCCATATCCAAATATATGAATATACGACTTGATTATCTTTTTCTACACATTTCTTTCCAAAAGATAATCTTGGTTCTTTTATACTACAAGCTGTTATTAATAAACTCGCAACGATTAATATTATAATTTTATTCATTTTTTCTTTCTATAAATTATTTTTTTTAGGTACAATAGATGTATTAAATGTATGATACAATATACAACTTTCTATTCCATCTGGTATATCAACTCTCGCTAGTGTTTCCTTTTTACTATTTGCATAATGTGTTACCATATAAACAGGTTCGCCATCTGGTTGTGATGACTCTCTACCTAAACTTACACTTACTGCTTCAAAATCATTTAATTCAAGGTATTTTTCAACATCTTCAGGAGCTCCACAAACTGCTGGTAAACTTCTCCATACAAACATTTCTTCTGCAAATACACTTGAACATAAAAATATTAAAGCAAAAATTATTTTCTTCATACTTCCCTTTAGCTGTTAAGGTCGCAAGCAGGATTAATAAATCACCTTTTTAATTACTTCGTACTTTTGACTTTGTTTTTATTTTGTTCTTCGTAATATTTATAAAAGTCTTCTATTGATTTCATCATATCAGGTAAAAAATCTTTTTTCTCTTTAATGTAAGAAGTCACTGTACCGTCTTCTGCGGCAAGTAACACAACTAATTGATCTATGCTAGTGCCAAAAGTCTCCTCGTACATTTGAGCATATGCCGAAGTTTGTAAGAAGTAGTTTTTAATCCAATCTTCTTTTCTTTCAGAGTTAGCAGTCTTAAAGTCTATTACTGACAACTTACCATTGTATTCAGCAACACAGTCAACTTGACCTGCGATAGTAAGTTTAGGACTATACATTATTGTTTCTAATAAATGAATATTATTAATTTGATCTACATATGGTTTAAGTAATCTAAACAATCCTAGAGGTAATACATCTCTAATACTTGGTGTTTCACCTTTTAAATATTGTTCAACCAATGTATGGGTTGCTTTACCTCTACGTGCGGCTCTACCCATTTCCCAATTGGCAACTTTTTCACCAATCTTGTCTCGCCATTGTTGTAGTTCTGCTTTTTTACGTATACCCAAAACGGTAGTTACGGATGGATATGCTTTACCGTCAATTTCGTAAAACCTAAACCCATCTATTTTCTTTCCGTGTGTTTTAGGAAGATTTGATTTATCTAAATTGATAAAATTAAATTCTTTTTTCATTATATTATACTCCTATTGTTATATTATTTTTAAAATTATTATAATTTATTAAATTATTAATATATCTTGTAGCTCTATTTGTTGATTTATTAATTTTGTTTCCAATAGGACCAAATTCACTTATCATTTTGTCTTCAAAAAAAGTTAATAATGATTTATCCTCAAAGTCATATAGTTTAAAATCAGAATCATCAAATAAAGGATTAACAGGAATAACAACATTATTTGTAATTTTTCTTAAAATATATAAAGGTATAAATTGTACAAATAAATTGTTTTTCCATACATCTTCATTTTGATAATTAGTAAAATCATTTTTTAATAATTGTCCAGCAGAATGCGCCTCATCAACTGTATTTTCACCTTTAGCTTGTTTTACACAACGACTTACTCTTTGAGCAATACAAACTTCACTTTCACCAATATACAAATCTACAAAAGCATTAGAACACTTTAATAATATTCTGTATATTCCTGCAATACCTGTTTTTATTAATTTATCTTCATCTAAACTAATTAAACTATTACCCATTTTTCCATTATGATTTGTAATCCTATAAAGTGGTGATAGCTGTATCAAATCTTTTACTTGACCTATTATTTTTGTTAGTATATTTTCGTTATAGTAAAGTATATTTAATTCATTTTTTATCATAAAAATATTTTAGTTATATTATATCATAAAAACCCAAACAAGTCAATTCTCATTTGGGTTGTTATTTTTGTTATTTAACTTACCTTCCTATTATTAATAATCATTTTATACGCCTCTACATTCAAAGTACCCATAGCTTTATTATGATATTTTGAAGTAACTGCTAGATTTTCAATCGTTGTTTTTCCACCTTGAGACCAAGGTACAATATGTGCACCTTCGGCATTTTCCATAGTTAATGGTAAGTTATCAACATAATCCTTATAACCTTGTTTAGCAAGGACTTGTTCGATTAACTCTCTATTGAAAGTTCTATTTTCGTCTTGCGTTAAGATATGACTTTCTATATCCATATCTGCTAACAACCAATCAACGGAAGTTTCAATTTTTTTTAGAATTTTGTACTCACCAATATAACCTCTCATAGCTTCTGATTGAGTTCTTACGCCTTTATCATCTTTATGTGTTTCAATCTTTGTAGGATTTTTACCAATAAAAGAATTTAAAGAGTTAGTAAAATCTAACCATAAATTATCAAAGTTATTTACTTTAAAAGATTTGTGTTTATCCATTAATGATAAAAACATTCTGGAAGCCATAACAAGTTCTCTATAACCGAGACCTCTACCACTGTGTTTTTTCATTTTTGCTCTGGATAAATCCATAATCCAATAAAGAAATTTATTTAACTTTTCTTTTAATTTATTGGCTGCATCATTTGAGATGTTGTTATCTGAATACATATGTTCTAATTCTTCATTAGTTGCAGTATTCAACATTTTTCCATTTCTATAAAACTGTAGTAAGATTCTAGCAACATATTCTTCTAGTTTTAATCTACCATTATCTATAGAAATATGCTCAAAGATATAATCATCACCTTTTGGTGACAACTTACTTTTGAATAAAATGTGAGGAATATTATTTACGTCCTCAATTACTCTTACAGTTTCTCTTACAATTTTAGCAATTGGAGTGTCACCATAAGAATTTAACATTTCTTGGTGATTAACAGGAGTGGTTGTATTAAATACTCTAAACTGTTTTCCTTTCCAATAAGATGATTTATTATTATAGATTACAAATCTTAATTCGTAAGCCATAAATTGTTTTCTTACATCTTCTGGTAATTGACTAAAATACATTTCACCGTATTTTGAGTGTGATTTATGGACTGGAAAATATCCATTAACGAAATTTTTAATTTCTCGTTTTCTATTTCCACCATCAACTGATTCTAATTTAAATTTAGATTCAGAAACTTCAATCAATTTAATTTCACCAATATCAAAACCGTCAATGATAGCAGCGATAATTGATTGTGCTTTACTAGGCTTTGAACCACCTATTCTATTTGTTTGTACAGGAGGTCTCTGACCTACTGGATTGTCATTTGTGATTGGTTCTAATTCTGTGAGATAAGTACCAATTGATATTTGTTTATATGTATAAGTTAACATATTACTCCTTTATTATATTTTATAGGTACCACTGGCACTATGCTCTGGATACCGTTTATTCATAAGAATCAATTAATGAATCTTATATTTCTAATATAACATATTTTGAGTAATTTGTCAACCCTAAAAAAAAGGGGACATCTAAAAAGATACCCCCCTAATTAATGTTTTAAAATATATATTATTGACTATCCATTAAAGAATTGTTAACATCTTCTGTTGTTGGACCACTATCTTTTGTGTACATTTTTATATAAGCTGTACCCTTATTAGCATCTTTAAATGCTCTTAGATATTCACGTCTATTTTCTTCTGAATTTTTATAAGAGCAATGTACCCAACCGCTATTTATTTCTTCTGGATTCCAGTATTCTAAAATACACTGATCAAAATCTAAATTTTCAACGATCCAGTCTGCTAGTTCTTTATTTGAAACGCCAAATATTTCAAAGTCTGCTGCTTGTCCAGAGGCATGCTGTGAATTAACACTTGAACCTATGGCAACGCATAATTCAGGACTTCGAAAGCCACTTGAAACTGACACTACTTTTCCAAAATGATCTCTTACGGGTTGTAATATATTTGTACATAACCTTTGTAAGTTTTCTATATTGTCTTCGTTAGGATTATTGTTAATTCCCTTACGAACAGCAGTATCACTTTTAATCAACTCCTTAAGCGTGAAGTTTTGACTTAAGCGCATATAACTTATCCTTTGCTTTTAGTTTTTGTTTTTTAAGTTCTCTTAATTGTAACCAACTATAACTTGATCTATCATTATTTCTAATTTGTTCAACTTCATTTACTCTAGTTTTAAGTTCTTTATGTTGTGTTTTTACACTCATATTAACCTCTTGTTAGTTTTAAGATTTTCTCTATTTGTGCCTTAATGATTGGACCTCTATTTGGCCAATGAATATAAGGTTCTTCGCTTTTACTTAAATTATATAAAAATGGTAATATTACCTTTTCAATTTCTTTAAACCTATTTGATATTTCTTCTGATTGTACTTCTTTTGAAATTGTCTCTTTTTCAGCAACAATTTGCATTATTTCATTCATCATTGCTTTGATAGAAGATACATCTGATTTTACTTTTGATATTTCTAAATTTGATGATTCTAATAACTTAGGATCAACTGTCGGTGTTGTTTCTGTCTGTGGTTTAGATGAAACTGGAGTAAAACCAAAGTCTTGGTTTAAATCAAAGTCTCGCATATAATCTGGTATATCTGACATTACTTTGTTCTCCTTTTTCTATGTTTTGCTAATACTTGTTCTGTTTTAGATTGTTTTATGGTTTTCTTTCCATATCTTTGAGCTAGAGCACTCTGAGGGTGAGCCTCTGCAATACGTGATAAATTATCTTTCCAACCGCTATCATTTTTGTATGACACACCACTAACTCCTCCTACTATATTTAGACCTTTAGGAACCTGATGGATATGTTTATTTTTACTTAAATACTCTTCCATTTCCGAAATAGACATTATTTCGTCATATTCTTTTTTAGTCTTTTTATTGTAAAATGTGTATATAGGCATTAATTAGCATTTGGTTTAAGCGGGTCTTTCTCTATATATGTTTTAATCACTTCTAATTGATCGTGGTATTTAGCTATTACATCTAATTCCTTTTCAATTGATTCTAATATATCTGAGTGTTCACCTATACCAACAGGATTATTTAAATAAACTTCTACATTAGCTGTATGTTTTTTAATATGTCCTTTAGCATGCGCTTTAAGTGCATCTAATATTTGTTGTTTCATTTTATACTCCTTATTTTTATTTTATTGTTCTTCACTATCTTGTAATCCTTTTCTTAATATATCTTCTTCTGTAGGTGTGTATAATCTAATCATACCTCTTTCTGAAGCCAATCTTTCGTCTCTTGCTCTTTTTGATTGTTCTCTACTTATCACTATTGATTCATCTTCAAATATCATAATACCTATCCATTTGCCTTTACAAAGTTCTTTAACCATTCATCTTCG
>Ga0208019_1000718_pt1 | contig 17930 bp, 24 predicted proteins | sample CB_VirMetaG_5_FD_184540 | JGI IMG/M metagenome (GOLD analysis project Ga0208019, IMG submission 184540) | Freshwater to marine saline gradient viral communities from Chesapeake Bay - CB_1508_1D Viral MetaG (SPAdes) (version 4) | ecosystem: Environmental > Aquatic > Marine > Coastal | place: USA...
ATCTGGGGATTTGTAACGTTTAGATTGAGGGAAAGCTGTTTTTTCTGACATAACTGATTGTTTTTATATATTAATTATTTATATCATAAAGATAAGAAAAGGTTCAGCCGAAGCCAAACCTTTAATAAAAAGGATATTCTTTTTAAGTTAAAACTCAATATTATCTCCAAATGAATCAAAAATTAATTCTTCTTGTTTAAGAATATCTTCAACCACATATATCCCTTGTGCACCTGACACAGTTATACCTCTAGCAGACAAAGCATCACCAACAAAGTGTATGTTTGGGTATTTTGTAAGAGATAAATTATTGTAATTTACAAGAGGTTCTGGGGAAAGATATTTTACCTCAGGAATGTAAATACCCCAATCATCCCCTAATGTTGGGAATACTTTTTTCATATCCTCAATAAAATCTTCTACATATTTAAAATACCCACCCATCACTTCTCTTACTAGATCTAGATTATCAATTTGATGGGATGTTACTTCATTTCCTTCAGATGTAGTTGATGGTTTACGAGATGGACTATAATATAGGCCTGTACCATTATGCTGTAATTTAGAAACTACATTACGTGACCAAGTGAATGGATCTTCAATACCATTAATTTCCATCAAGATACCAAAGTTAGTCATATTATTTCTATAACGTTCATCTTTCTTAGCATGACCATTATAACTTTGATCCCCATATGTTTCCTCTACAGCAACATAAGCTGCATTATTGTTTGTACAGAATGAACGTAACGAAACACCTTCATCATCAAATTTTCTATATAACTTAAAGTCATATGAAATATCGATTAGTTTTTGGAAGTGTTTTTGTGGTGCTTCAAATCTCACCCCCAACTGGGCGCTCTTTTGTTCAGTTGGTAAATCATATTCTTTAGCTAATTTAGATGAAAAATCTATTCCTGATTTTCCAGTCCCTACAATACATTTATCAAATTTTATTTTTCTCATATTAATCTTCATCTTCTTCATCTTCTTCTAAATGATTGATAGCAGTATAAAAAATATCATTAGCTGCTTCTCTATCTTTAGTAAAAGATAATAATTTACCTTGATCTTTTTTTAAAATATCATTTTTTAACTTATTTTTATCTAAATTTTTTAAAAATAGATTCATATTTAATCCAGTAGAACTAGCATAATGTATGTCTTCAAAAGAAAAATTTTTATCTAAACGGGATATAACTTCTTTTTCATCTTGATAAGTGCTATATAAATCACTATATGGTTTTATATTTTTATTATCCTCTAAAAATTTATCTAAATCAATATACTCTGTATTTTGTTTTATCATTACAACTAAAGGGTCTAAAGTTAAAACTCTATATATTTCTCCTTTATTAATATATCCTTCTTTTTTAAGATATAAAAATATAGCTTCAGGAAAATCTTTTTGTTTTTTTAATGTTTTAGTATCTACCCAGGAACTAATATATTTAGAAATATCTAATTCATTGATTAATATTTCTTTAATTATACGTTTTAATTCTTGTTTTTTCATGATTATATTTTAATATAAATATTAATCTTCTAATATCACTTCTCCTGTTTCAAAATCAATAGCGTGTACTTTAGTTTCCCAAATAAAATTAACACCTTTAGATACTAGATAATCATACCAATTTTTAGCAATCTCAGATAGATAATCTGTTCCTACGTGCCATACAGGGAATAAACGTAAACCAAAATAAGGTTTAATAAAATCAGGTTCAGATTCAGGATTTGAACATTGGACTTCTTCTGGTTTAGGATGGAAACGTTTGAAATTGGTGATTACTTGATCCATTAATTCCATTGCTTTCTCCTCACCGCAATATTTTGATAATTGACCTCCAATTGCAGTATGGTAAGTTAGTTTACCATCACTCCACCCTCCAGCACCTAGCATACCTGTCATAACTTCTTCAGGTTTTCGATTATAAGGATCTTTACCCATATCAATGATGGTAATTAAGTTTCCAGGATATCCATTATCTACTAATTTAGTTGCAGCATTTATACCTGCAACACCTGCTCCTACAATTACGATTTTATCCATTGTTGATTTTTTCTTTTAACTTATTAAATATAAAAAAAGGAAACTGTGAACCCAAACTTTTGTAAGGGTCACAGCTCCTTGAATTTTTTATCTCTTTCGAGCGCCTGGCTATGAATCAGGCTGTAAAATGAGTAGGTTAGTCTATTATTATTTTTGTTTATATTAGACTAAGTCTGTTACTGACAATCCAGTTTCATTTTCATAACGTTTTATAACATCTGAAAATTCAGTAAAATTTCCATTATCATTTCGAAAAATTCGGGGCCCATCTTGGTAAAAATCCATTGTATAATATTTATTAAACCATTCAGAAGGTATAGGCCAATAATGTTCAGCTGAATCTAAAGAATCTTTTAAATTTAATTTTTGGATTTCCTCTCTAATAATTTGTCTTAATTCTGATTTTTTCATTTTGGTTTGTTTTTTATTTAAAATATGATTAGATATTATCTAATATACGATTTAATTTATTTTGTAAACCCATTGTTAAGTTATTTATAATTTTATCTCTTAAATCATAACCATCTTCTTCATCATATCTATCACTAGACCCACCATATTTTTTATCAATTAAATATGAGTCTATATAACCCGCCATAGTCATATCTTCAGAATTTTTAAAATTATAAAATAAATCATTTATATCTGCTTCTAAATTGGATTGGTTTTCAAATACTTTAATATTTTGAATTTCTTCTTTAATAATTTGTCTTAACTCTGATTTTTTCATTGTATTGTTTGATTTATATTAATAAATATATGAAAGAATTTTTTAAAAACAAAAAGCCCAGTAGTAGCGAACATCCGGGCTTTTCTATAGCTATAGCTATAACGGTCCTAAGTCCGTATCCTTACATTGCACCTTTTACCAAAGTATTGATATATGCTTTAATTTTAGTTGCTGAATATCCTTCTTTTTCTAAAGAGGCTTTAATGTTTTTGATTGCTTTTTCTAAAGAAGAAATATTAGTAGCTTTTACTACATCTTCCATAGGTTTTTGCTCTTTTGCCTCTTTTGCCTCTCTAATTAATTGAAGTTCCTCTCTAATAATTTGTTGCAGTTCTGATTTTTTCATTTTAGTTTTTGATTGAACATCTTCTTGTTCATTCAATTTATTTCGCTCGTACCAAGCCATAACAGCTTCTTTACCTTTCTTAAATAACTCAATACCTTTTCTAATTCCTAACATTCCAAGAACGGAAGCTGCAACAGCTGCGGTAAGTCCTAATTCGAGAGCTACGCCTAACGCCTGGTAGTAGTCTGAGAAAGTTTCTAATGGCATACCTAAAAATGTATCAGGTAAAGATTCGTTTACATCTTTAAATTTATCTGAGAGTTTGTTTTTAGATTTAGGTAATGTATTTTTGATTTCCTCTCTAATAATTTGTTGCAGTTCTGATTTTTTCATTTTAGTTTTTGGTTTATAATGAGGAAATAATTTCTTCGGCTGAAGATACTATATCTTTTCCTTTTAATGCTGCTTTTAATGTTGCAAGACCTCCAGCAGCTAATTTGGTTTTCTTTAAATATTGTAATGCTGATCCTCCTGCATGGTAAGCTAAGTATCCTAATAATACTATATATAAAGCATTAGTTATAATATCTGTTTTCTTAGGGTCTTTAGTAAACTTACTAACAATAAATTTAATAGGAAGTTTAAATGCTTGTTCTGCTTTATGAGAATAATCATAAATTTTAGTTGCAGCTTGTTCTGCTTTCCCCCAATTATATTTTTTAGCTAATTTTTTACCATACTTTGCTAAAATGTTAACTAAAGTAGGTGTAGCTAAAATATAAGATATGATAGAGATAGGGTCTATTGCTTCATCTAGTTGTGTAGTGTCAAGATCTTTTAATTCATCTTCTAGTTCAGCAGCAAATTCATCACCTGCATCATCTAAAATATCTTCAATTTGAGGGAGATCAGATTTATCTAATTCTTCTTCTTCAAAAAGAGGATTATTTGATAGGTAGTCATGGTAATTAAATCCCATATTAAAATTTATATTTGGTTAACAAAATCTTCTAAATATTCAATAACATCTTCCTTCTCAAATCCTTCTCTAGTCCATTCAGTAGTTAAAATTCTTAACATATCTTTAAGGACTTTTAACTCTCTCATAGGGGCCAAGCCTTCCATACGATCCTTATAGTAAGGAGCAATTTCTGAGATATTAGATAATTCTTCTCTGATGATTTGTCTTAGTTCTGATTTTTTCATTTTTTATATATTTTAAGTTTTAAATTTCCTGTTCCTTTAATAACACGATGCCATTCATGTCTTGGGATAAATATTAAAGAATTTAGAGAAATAGGAAGTTGATTATCTAATTGAATTTTCCAATCTGTTTCTCCTATTATCTCTACTGTACGGTCAGTAGAATCTCTATGCCAAAGTAATTCAATTGGGTCTATATTTTCGTTAAATTCACGAATAATATATTCATCTGTAACTTCTATGTCTATGTAAGGTTTCATTTTGTTTTACCCCATGTTTTACCCTTACCTGGATCTTTACATTTTGAAGCTGTGGGACGGCATGAAGGATATTTTGCTCGTTTTTCTCCTTCTTTTCTTCCACAAGGTTTGTATCCTGTTATTTTACCATCTTTTCTAATAGGAGCATTACAGTCTACCCAACCACCTTCTTTACCTGGAGCTCCTGAACGTTTGAACCATTTATGGAGAGATTCATCTTCTTGAATTATTTCTTTAATAACTTCTTTTAAGTCTTTCCAAATGTCACCTTTTCTACATCTAACTACAGCGCCTGATTTATAAGCTGAAGGTTTATCAAACTTACGATCAGCAATTCTCAGGCAACGATCTCGTTTGACTTTTTCTTTAAGTAATACTTCTTTGATTATTTTATGTAAAATACCCTTGTTCATAATCTTACCAATATCCTGAATAATTTTTAGATCCTCCTAAAGATTTCCAATATCTATTAATTCTGCAAGACCAATATCCAGGAGTAGTTTTATCTTTCTTTTGGGGGCAATTATGACGTTTTGAGAAAGCTGCTCTAGCTTTGGGATCACTTAATTTTACTGATAATCTTTGACCTCCATCTTTAGCTCCAAAACTTACTTTTTTTACTTTTTTAGTCTTAGGATCTTTTACATAAACATAGAATTTTTTAGATCCACCTCTTTTAGGTTTATTTAATTCTACTTTTTGTCCTTGATATTCTGCTTCTCCTAAGTAAGTAGATTGACGACCTCCTTGAGGTTTAATTAAATCATCAGCAGCGTTTTGAAGTTGATCAGGAGTTCCATATACTCTTCCTCCGATTTCTTCTTTACCAGTTTCAACATCAATTACTTTATATTTTGCCCTATCAGACATTACTTTGTCTAATTTAAAAATATATTCTCCGTATCTGGATGAGACTTCATCAGGCCATTCTACTTCTAATAAAGGCATATCTAAGGCAACAATTTTACCTTCATAAATTGCTACTTGACCTAAATCTGTTTCCTCTAGTATCTCTTTATCTAAACCTTGTAAAGTTAATTTACCTTCACTTACTAATTGTCTAGCTTCATACCATAAATCAATAAAAGCTTTTGAACCATAACGAAATACATTTTCAGTAAGTGGTTTTTTATGTTCAATATGATATTTTAAATTTTCAGATATAACTGTACGTGGAGATAAATTTTCCTTTAATATAGGGGATTTATCACAAGTATTGCACCCACATCCACATTTTTTAGTTTGTGGTTTTTTATAATTTTGTAGGGTTTCTTTTATAAGTTGTCTAATATTCATGGTAATAAATATTAAAGATCATTATAATCTATAATTAAATTATTAGCTCGAGGGCCTCCACTTATAGATGAAATAGGAACTGTTCTGATAGTAATTCCTCTTCCTGTTAGACCTGAGAGTTGAGTGGCTTTGGAAGCATTTCTTTCTAATTGTAGAATAGGAAGATCTTCAGAAGTAAAATCAGACTCTTCTTTATAATTTTTAGTGGAAGTTATTTCTAAAGTATCATTTTCTAAAGTAAAATCTTTAAGGGAGAATGTTCTTTGAACTACATCTGCATTATCAATTCCAAATGCTAATTCTTTTATATCTAAACCAGGAGCATTTTTTATATAGACTCTTCCATAATTTTTATCATTTTCAGGATTTACCATATTTAATACTCTAGGATTTAATTCATCTTGTCTTAAATCTAAATTAGGGATTTCTCCTTTTTCTGCTTTTTCTAATATCTTGAATAAAATATCTCCATGAGTTTTCATAGCAGAAGACCATCTAAAACCTCCATCTTTTTTTATTGATATAGGGTATATCTTATTAGAAGAATCAATTAAGTGAGCATCGGCTTTCCATCCTTTACTTTCACCTTCTTTTCCTACTCCTTTAGCACCTACAATATTAGGATAGGTTAATGTAGGACCTTTAGAAGGAATAATTTTAATAGTTATAGGATTTTCTTTAGAAGCTATACCATTAATTTGATCCACAAATATATCTTCATTTTCCAAACCCGATGAACCTATTCCAGTTATATTTTTGTGGATTATCTCTATACCATTTTCAGTTTTGAATCCTCCTCCACTTGATCCTTTAATAGTAGCATCTCGTTCATAACCTAAAGATTCTAATTCATTAAATATATCTTGTCTTGATCTATCAGTGAAAATAATGATTCTATTTTTAGAATGAGCCATTATTTCATCGTCTGAGAGATTAAGTTGTTGTTTAATATTGTCTGCAACTTTTTTTGCCTCAGAACTTAAAAATTCATATGGTTTTTTCAACTCGTATAGATTTATTCCTAATTCAGATAATATACTCTCTAGGAGAATTTTATCATGAGGATTATTTAAGTCAGGATATCCTTTAGGGAATTTATAAGCAAACTTTTTAAAAAATTTATCAAAAACGTCCATAATTTTAAGCTTCTTCTTCAGGGGTTTCTTCTTCAGCAGGAGCTTCTTCAGTTTCTTCTTCAGTTTCTGTAGAAACTTCTTCTTCAGTAGGAGCTTCTTCATCTTCAGGTACTTCTTGGAAATTACCCTGCATTAATAATCTAGCTAAAGCTTCAGTTGCTCTTTGCTGATCCATTAAACTTTCTAAGTAGTATTTTTTACCTGCTATTTGAGCTACATATAAGTCTTTGTCATCATCTTTTCCTGTATAAGTTAAAAAGAAATGTTCTCCATTTTTTAAATCAATTCTAAAAGAAGTAGGATTAGGTGCTACCCAATTTATTTCCTTAATAAAAGGTTCAAGCTGGGAATTGAATAAGTTATTTAAAATTACTTTTAAGGAAGGAAATTTATATAGAATAGGAAAAGTTTCTTCTTTAACTACTTTTTCTTTTTTCTTAGAAATAATATCAGTAGCAAGTAATCTGATTTTAGTTTTTAGTTCATCTTTACTTGATACTCCTTCAATTCCTTCTTTAATATTCTTTGAAATAGTTTTCCTTCTATTTTTTAAATAATCATCTGTTTTATCAACTTTACCATCATTATTAATATCCTCATCCTCTTTTCCTACAGGATCAAGTTTTTCCTTAATTAATTTAGATACTAATTCTTTTAGATTTTTTTCTTCTTGAGATTTTGTCAATTTTTCTGCTCTTTTTTTAATTATATTTTCAGCATCTTTTCCATATCGATTAACAAACTGCTGTTTATTATTCATATACATGTTTATATAATCTTGAGTAGACATATCTTTTTCTTCTTTAATATTACTACCTTCAGCAGCATATAAAGCTTTTAAATAATCTTTAGCTTTCTCTACAGAGTCTGAACAACCTACTTTGGCTCCTAATTCACCATTGTCATATTTTTTATAAACACATTTTCCTACTCTTTTGTAAGGCATGATTATTTACTTTAAAGCTTTTTTAATAATATCTACGTGACCTTGAATATAATTATGTTCTTTTTCTAATCCCATCATTTTAGCCATAGCCATAATTTGATCTGCTAAATTTTCAGCGGTTGTAATATAACCTTCAGGATCACCTGTTTCTTTATCTTCTAAGATATGTTTTTCAAGGAAAAATAAAGCATCTTGAAGTTTAGCGGCTCTTTCTGCCATTTCTATATCTTCTACTTTTTCTTCTATGTTTGAATAAAGAGTAGAGGCACCAGGGCAAACATCAAAGTATTTGGTTTGATAAGAACCTACTTTTATCTCTTGAGGATCATTTTCTTCATTTTCTCCTAAAGGTCTTCCTTCATCATCATAAGGAACAGGAAATTCTTCTTCATCATCTAATTGAGCTTCTTCAGCATCATAATATTCTTGATCTTTAGAATCATCAACAAATGATCTCCAAGCATCTTCAAAATCACCAGGCTTAATTTCTCCTGTTTTAGGGTCTTTGTAATATCCTTTATTCATTTTTTTATTATAAATATGTTAAGATTTTTTTAAACTTTCTAAATATTTTATACCTTCCTCCATCTCATTAAGAATTTTTTCTTTATCAAAACCTCCAACCCAATTTTCAACATCTCCATGTTCAGTTACATAACTATTATTACTTTCATTTATTGTTTCCTCAATAAATTTTTTATAATCTCCGATCATTTTATCAATTCCCTCATTATGAATTTGGGTTTTATATTCTTCCCATTTACCTTCTCTTCTTAGATTGGTTTCAAACTCAACCATACAATCAAAACATTTTCTATGATTTTTATACATTAACTTATCATTAGGATGATCCATTACTTTATTACATGAAGGACAAAAAAGAGGAGTTAAACCCAACTCTTTAATTTTATCCATTTTGGTAATGTTTTGTTTAATCCCATTTTTAATAGTCCATTTACGACCATCTTCTTCCCAAACATCACCTTCTTTATAATATTCATGTTTTTTTGTATAACCGATTCCTTGAGTAGTTTTATTACCTGCTTTCCCTTTAACTAAGTTACGCATTCTTTCTACATCACTACTCTTAAATTCTTTTTTTAAAACATTATCTTTTTTCACAATCCTAATTCTTTAAGTTGATCAATAGATGATTTAGCTGAAGTATGGTAAATTCCTATTCCACCTTTAGCTATCCATTTTTCTATGGTGTCTTTTCTATCATCTATTAAAATATGATTTTTTTCTGAATAGTTTGGTTTATTTTCTGCTGAAGCTAAAATAAGTTTAGTTCCTGGGAGATTATTTTTGATCCATAAACGTTTCCCTAATCTAGATTCATTTTGTCTGGAGGGAGCTGAGAGTATTGTAGGATTATAAGGTTTAATAAAATTCCAAAGTTCTTTTCCATCAGGCATCCAACTCATACCTACCCAAAATCTTACACCTACTTCATTATCTATAAGCTCCCAGAATTTTTTAGTCCCATATTTAGACTCATATTCTTTAGGAGGCATTCCTCCAAAATATTCAAACCTAGAGTCAAAATCAGTAAGTACTCCATCCATATCACAATAGATTTTATACTTTTTCTTCTCAAGTTCTTTATCTTGTTCTTTTAACTCTGAGTAATAATCAGTTAACTTAATCATTTTTAATTTTATCTTCCCAGTTTCTAAATAAAATATTTCCTAATTCGTAAGCTTCTCTCTCAAGCTCAGTTAATTCATCATCCTCATTAGTATTGGTTGTAGTGATATTTTCTAACCTACCATCCAAATTTTGTTTATGATGGATCATTTCATGGGAAAAGCTACGGAGAATATCTTTAGGATGTCTACCCGTAATATATAGAGTAATTGTATAAGTAGATGGATTATAGTAAGCTGTTTTACCTAATATATCTTTTGCATTTTCTTCATCTTCTTTTATCTCTATATTAGGTGTTTCTTTAATATCTAACTCATTCATTAAGTATTCTGATAAAGTTACTAAGGATTCTTTGGGATTCCAAGCTAAAGTTGGAGATTCTTTTAAAGAAATTTTATCCTGTATTCCTAATATTTCTATTTTATCTTTATTTATTTCAACATTAAAATTAGAAGGAGATATATTCTTGTAATATTCTTTATAATATTCAAGTTTATCAAACTTTTTATTTTCTTCTTTTAAAAATGAAGTAGGCAATACATATCTATTAAGATTAAGAACTTTCAATAAAATAGTAACAATAGATCCACCAGGTAAAGTTAATATAGTTAAATATCCTAAAGTTTTTAGGACATCTTTCATTTGATCTCCTATCTGTTTCTTCTGTTCTGGAGTAAGAGTAATTTTACCTTGGGCTGCTTGATTTAATAAAACGAATGCTTCTTGAGTTTCTTTTCCTTCTTGTTTAATTGCAGTTGTAAAATCTTTCCAATTATTTTTTAATTTTTCAATCAAATTTTGAAGTTTAGTTTCATCTAATTTTTTATACCCTGAACCGTAAGGAATGGCTTTACCATCATGGTTAGGTACTATATTTTCATTAGATTTTTTCTTTTGAGCTTGTAAACGTTTAGTTTTTTCTTTAGATGCTTCTTTCTTTTTTTCAATATAATCTAATCCTCTTTTTAAACGAGATTTAGTATCTGGGTCTTTAGCTCTATCATAGGCTGCTCTAACTCTTTGATGAATTAAATTAATAATTTGGGATTGACGTTGATGGGATTTATTAAGAAAAGATTTTTTGTTTAAAGTATTAACTATATCTTCTTTGGTTCTAAATTTAATTCCTACTGTATCTTTAGGATCTTCATCAGTGTAAAGTCTACGACCTGATCCTTTAGGTTTTTTACCTGTACCTACTTTAGGATCATCTTCCTTTATAGTTTTAATACTACTCCCATAATTAACATAATACGCTATATTATCAGTTTTAGAAAGACTTTTTAATATAATTTGAGCTACTTTTTCAGCTTTATTAGATAAGGGTTTAGGAGTTTTATTATTTTTAAGGGTTTCATAATGAAGTTTAACTTCTTTTAAAGTATCTACCATGTCTATATCCCCTTTCTCCATAGCAGAATTTAGTAATTCTTGAGTATAACCCAATACTGCTGAGTAAAAATCTGTTTGTTGGTCTGGGTTAATCATTTCAATACCTATATCCATCACATCTTTAGCTATTCCAGGATTAGCTTGAAGACTATTGGCTACAGATAATAAAATAGACAAAGTAAGCAGACCTTTTCTACCATAATATTTTAATTTTTCTTTAACTTTGTTAAGATCAATTTCTTGTAATTTGTTTACTTCACCTAAAATATCATCTACTATATCTTTTTCTTTAGAAGATAATCCTTCTAATTGGAGATTAGATATATTCTTTTTATATATAACATTTTCTTCTATCAAAACCCAAGCCTCAGGATTATTTTTTATTTCATAATCCATAATCCAAAATTTATTTCCTTTAGGATCTTCTAAGTTAAATTTAGAATTATTATTTGATGTAACTTTGTAAATTTTAGATTGTTTTAAAGTAATTCTTTTTCCTGTTTTCTTATCATATAATTTAGTTCCTTTAGAAACTTTTACCGTATCATTTATAGAAAATTGTTCTTTATTATCTAATTGAGTTTCTCTTATAGAGACAGGAACAACTTCAATTAATCTATCATATATTTGTTGTTTTTCAGCATTAGTTAATCTATCAGGTAAATTTAAAGAAAAAGCAAAATAATCTCTATCTACTAAATACTGTCTAATTCTAATAGCTCTAATATCTTCTCCTTCTACTACAATAGTATCCGCATTTCCATATTTGGCAGTAAAATTTCCTCTTGCTAAATCTTTTAAATCTTCTTCAGTTCTATATCCAGTTACAACATAGTAAAAATTATCAGGATTATTTTTTACAATATTTACAGCAGCTTTAACTGGGGAGGGTTCATTGGAAAGTAAGATTTTAGCTTTTATCCCATATTTTTGTAAATATTTCTCCCAAATTTCTTTAGACAACTCAGGAGTAATTCCTTCTACTGTCTTAGGAGATATCAAAATTACAATATTTTTAATTCTAGGATCTTCTGATAATTTTTTAACTACCTCTAAATGTCCTTTATGAGGAGGTTTATACTTTCCAGGAATTAAAGCTGTACCCTTTTGAATTTTATCTTCAGTTAAAAAAGGAAATATAAGTTCTTGTATAAGTTGGTTCATTTTACAAATGCACTTACTTTTTGTTGTAATTCTTCTTTAGATACAGGTGTAATTAATTTTTCAAACTCAGGAGAAGTTAATTTATCAACTATACCTTGAATGTCTTCTTTATAATTTTTAGATCCTCTTTCTTTAGTATTTCTAGCAGATTTTATTTTTTTCTCTAAACTTTCAACTCCTGGGTTTTCATTTTTCTTTTGATATTCCTTTTCAAATTCTTTTTTTATATTTTTAAGAATATCTGAATCTTCTTTTTCATTATATGAGGATTGTCCTAAGGCCTCTTCAAAATCTTGTTCAATTTCTTTAGAAGAAAATTCAAAAGGCTTAGAAAATGAAGATTTAAACTTTTCAGGATCTGAAGTTAATAAATTTGTTAAATAATTTTTTAATCCATCAGGGCCCTTTTTTACTGCCTCATTAAATTCTTTTATTTCTTTTTCATATCCAGGAATAATATTTTGAATTAAAACAAAATTATCCCCTAATTCGTCTTGGTATGATTTAATATTTCCATATACCGCATTCCAAGTTTTAATAACCGCATCTAATGGTAAGGTACGTGAACGTTTCGCATTTTGTAGAATTGACACTATAGGATGGGTATAAACCATTACTAACATTTTATCATATCCTGGGAGTTTTCCTAATGTATTTTTAATATTAGCTGCTGTAGTGTCCCATATGATATTTTGTTTATTTTCTATAGCATTATCAAAAATATCTCTAAATTGAGACATAGCATCTCCTAAAGAGGCACCTGTTTTTTCTACAATATCATCAGGATTAAGGTAGGTAAAATTTTCTGAGGATCCTTTAGGAGTAAAGTTACCATTTTTTAAAGTTCCTAAAATATTAGATACAAGATAGGTTTTTCCTGATCCGGCCCCACCTCCAAGAATAATAGCTTTAGGAGAACCAGTAATCTCCTTTAAGAGTTTTATTAAAGAAATCATAAAAATAAACGCGTTTATGTATAAATATAATAAAAAAAGGCTTGATAAACAAGCCTTAATTTAAAAAAATATATAGATCATTTTTTATATTATCCTACTGAATAAAATTCATCATCCAGAAATGCAATAGCGGCACCTTTACTTGTATAATTATTATTCATTACTTCAAAGTCACCATTACCTTGGTTATCTAAATTACCTAATGCTCTAATTTTTAAGCCACCTTTACTAGCAGCAAACCTAAAATCATTCATAGACTTAAACTTACCTGCTTTAATTGCATCTCTTAAATCAAACGCATCAAATTCATTAGATACTAGTTTTTTAAACAATTGTACTGCTTTCCTCCCTTCAGGAGTATTTAAAAATTGAATTGAAGCCTTTTTAACTGGTCCTGGAAAATCTGCCATATTCCAATCTCCCATGTGTTCAACTTCTTTTACTTCAGTAGGTTCAGGTTCTTCTCCTCTAAGTATGGGTTCTAAGTAATTATTAATAAATTTATTAAGAATATATTTACCTGCGTTAATATTAGTTCTAGCTGATTTTGCTAGAAAAGTTCTTGGTCCATGACCAAAAGAATAATTACCTAATTCTCCAAATATACTAATTTCATCCCCTACTTTATATGCTTGCAAAGTCCACTCTCTTCTAGCAAAATCTTGAATATTCTCAAGCCCACTTCCTTTTTTAGGATATGCTACTTCACCTTTTTTCTCCCAACCTATCATAAAAGCAGCCCCAAAATTATTAAAAAGGTGTGATATTTTACTCCAGGTTCCTTGATCTAACATTAGTGTTACTGTAGGAGCACCTTCTATTACTTCTCTTTTTATCTCATAGTTTTCATTTAGAGATTTAATTTTAGAGATTTCTTCTCTAATAATTTGTCTTAATTCTGATTTTTTCATTATTTTTTTTTTGGTTTATATTGATAAATATATGAAAAGTTTTAAAACCTCCAATCTTCCTAGTACCCCGGTCTATAATTTAATTGTGTTTTGAAATTTTAATTATTTCATTTGGTTTGATATCTAAAACATAACAACCATAAAAACTTAAATCTTTATTTTTTAAATCAACTAATTCAGAAACATCTTGTAATGTAGGATTAGATTTAGACTTAACTATTTCATCAAATTTATCAAAATCTTTTACATCAAATTCATTGGGATAACTCCAAGTTTGCTATCAGCTTTTGTAATTACGCCTTCTAGTTTGTTAAACTGCGTTTGTATGCTTTTCAAAGCAGTTACCCACTTTGGGTCTTGTATCAAGTCGGCATCTTTGAGCAAAGCATCAATAGAATCGCCGAGTTTTGTTAAAGGCTCACCTATTTCATCAAAAAGGTATACTTCTCCCTCATTAATAAAATCTGCCATATTCCAATCTCCCATGTGTTCAACTTCTTTTACTTTAGAGATTTCTTCTCTAATAAGTTGTCTTAGTTCTGATTTTTTCATTGTTTTTTTTATATTAATAAATATATGAAAATTTTAGAAGATTTACAAATTTCTCTTCACAGAAGTTTTAAACTCAGTAAGTATAGGGGCTGAATTAGGGTTTTCTATATCAAATAAGGTTTTAACAGCTTGAAATAATTTAAGATTATCTTCTTGGCTTCTTTTAGATTCATATACTTCCCATCCTTTACCAGTCATTTTTTCTTTATTAAATGTACGTTTAGTAGATTTTAACCAAAGAATCCCATAACGATCTATCTTTTTTCCAAAACATTCTTCATAACATTTACCATAAACTGCAGTTTGAAGATCATAAGTAGTAGATAATTGATTAGAAGTTTTAAAATCTATAATCCATAGTTCTCCATTAATTTCACATACCAAATCACAAGTTCCTGCTACTTTTAATTCATCTGAAAATAAATGAACTTCAGTTTCAATTAGAGTAGGTTGATAAGTTTCCCACCATTCTACAAATCTTAAAAACATCTGCCATACACCAGGATTATATAAGGGTTTTCCTGTAGAGGATAAGAAGTTTAATTCTTTTTCATTTAAATAATCTTCAATTAAATTATGTACTTGAGTACCTTCTTCAGATGCTCTTTTAACAATATAATCAGCTGAAAATCCTACTCTTTTTAACCAATCTTCAAAATGTTTACCTTTAGGATAATAACCTAAAACATAAGTTACTGAAGGATAATATTCTCCATTTCTTTGATAATATCTAGAATCAGGTAAAGTTATTTGTTTGTGATCCTTAGATACTTCTAATATCCTTTTGTAATTTTTATTATTCATAATAAACTTAACTTTCGCTCAAATAGATTAGAAAAAGTAACAGGTTTTGCATGTTGAGCAATTTTAGTAAAATGTTCAAAACCCATTTCTGATGGGTCTTTCCCATCCATATCAATAATATACACTTTTTTCCCTTCATTCAACAACATTTCACAATGACTTAAAGTAGCATTTATCGCATCTTGATCAAGAGCTAAGTATATTTTTTCAACTCTAGATTCAACTAATTTTTTCATTAAATTAGATTGAATATTTTTTCCTAATAAAGGAATTGCATTTCTTTTAATAGCAATAGCATCAAACATTCCCTCACATAATATTATAGGTAAATCAAAATTTATAGTAGATTCTAAAGCTATAATATCTCTAGAAAAAGGAGGATTAGAATATTTTTTAGATGATGATGAAGAGAAATTTCGGGCGGTAAAATAATTTAATATACCATTTTTATCATATGAGGGTATGATTATCATATTTTGATATTTCCCTTGTTCACAATAACCTATATTAAACTTTATAATGTCTTCTTTAGACAAACCTCGCTTTTTTAAATATGATAAAGCATGTCTGGCTTCAATTGTCTTATTTTCTAATTTAGAAAAAGAAATAAATTCCTCAGGTAATCTTATATAAGATTTAGGTTGGTTATCTGATTTTTGAATAGTAACTCCTAATTTTTCAATTTCTGAAAAAAGATCAGAAGAAGCGTTGACTTTCTTGAATAAAGTTTTTAAAGAATTTCCTCTTTCATTACACGTCCAACAATGCCAAGGGTTTTTTCCCTTGTTATTTTCCATGGAAAAATTAATTTCTAATTTAGGTTTTTTGTGATGGCAAAAAGGACAATGGTAAGCGTAATTGTTATTTGATGTAGGTTTGCTTTGCCCTAAAACCTTATTTACAACTTCAACTAAAAGATGATTAACCATGTCTTAATAATAATAAAGAGAAACTGGTAATCCAAACTAAGTTATTCAAAGTCTTTTCTATAAAAGCTCCCTAAAATATTACTATTTAAATATTCATCTTTTTCTAAAACTTCTTTTAAAAATAACATTTTTGTTTCTAGATATGTTAATGTTTTCTTATCAGAAGCTAAAAATAGAATCTCTCTTTTAAAATCTGAAGATTTACCTTCTTTAACTAAATTTTTAATATTTTCTTGAGAACCATAATAAGTTTTCCAATCACTTTCTTTTTCTACTCTTTTCCATTTAGGTTTTCTTCCTGGTCCTGCATATTCAGCTAACTCTTTTTTAGTTAAGGCTTTTTTATGGTTAAAAGTTAAAACTTTTTTTCCTAAGTATTTTTTTCCTGTTGGTAGATGAGTAACTTCATACACAAAACCAAAAGTATCTTTAGGAAAATCTTCTATAGTTTCAATAATTTTGTCTTTATATAACCACATAATTTAATTTAAATCTAAGTTTATTATTATTGTTGTATCTGTTGTTTGGGAAGTAGGTAAAGGTTTAGCTAATTTCCCCACAGCTAATAAATTTTGATCCTCATCATATAATCCTACTGTAGTTACATACGGGGAAAAATCTGAACCAGTAGCAAAATCTTGATAAGTAGCCTTACCATTTATTATTTGGTCTAATCCCCCACTTACTAACAGAGTAGGATTCATTGAATAATTAAATTCATTTTCTCTAATGGTACATTTATATTGAGTTTCATATAAAGTTAAAGAAGAAGAAAATGATATCTGAGCATCTTCTAGATTAGAAATAGTTAACATTCCTGAAGAAGGAAAATAATCTGAGAGAGAATCAACTACAAATGCTGTAATTATACCTTGTCTGTAAAATATATTTCCTAGAGAAGAAGTTAAATCAGTAGAACTAGTTAGATTATTAGCGTAAATATTTCCTTGACTATCATCATATAAAAAAATTCCATTGTTATTTCTATAAGAAAAAGAACTAGGAACTATATTATCCCCAAATAATTTTTTAGGAATAGAAATTACTGAAGCTGTATTAAAAATATTAGGATCAGGTTTTATAGTTCCTCTAGGGTAATCTGAAGGGAAAACTCCCGATCCAGTAGGATTATAAATTGTATTTTCTATATAATCATAATAATTCGTAGTATAAACTAGCCCAGTTATAGTCCCATCAGTATTAAATGAAGCAGTAGCAGCATTTGAGATATAACCATATAAATTTGATCCTGATAAATAATTCCCATAATAAACTTGTTTAATGTTATTATATACAAGTCTAGAGAATAATTGCTCATTTGTTAAACCTGTAGTAGGAGATGAATCAGAAACAAATAATATTGAACTTGGTATATTATATCCAATAAAACTATCAATCCCCACATCTGAAGCAGTAATAGCACTTCCTGAAAAGGAAAAACTCTTATTAACCTCAAATGGAGTTATAATAACATCTTTAGAAGTAAGTTTTTTATAAGTACTCATTCATTAGAAATCTAACTTAATTCTTACTAAAGCTTCTTTGGTAAAGTTTTTCTTTAAAGGTCTACTTAATTTAGCAGTAGCTAATAATTCATTATTATCATTATAAAGTCCTATAGTAGTAGCAAATACTTCAGGAGCATTTATAAAATCAGAATAT